>Ga0256827_10001285_pt1 | contig 16014 bp, 14 predicted proteins | sample CV84metaG_FD_185977 | JGI IMG/M metagenome (GOLD analysis project Ga0256827, IMG submission 185977) | Hydrothermal vent microbial communities from East Pacific Rise, Pacific Ocean - CV84 | ecosystem: Environmental > Aquatic > Marine > Hydrothermal vents | place: Pacific Ocean: East Pacific Rise... | reverse complement strand
CAAGTAGAAGCGCTTATCATCTGACCGTAGTTAGGAGTATTCTCTTTGCCTATAAAAGTGTAGGTACCTATGCTGAGTGTGTAGTTTGAGTTGTTTACATCTATGCCCTTGCAGTCAATGGTTTTACTCTGTTTAAACTTCAGTACAGCACCAAGCATACTATCTCTTTGTTGTGTGCTATAGGTGTTAAAAGCGATGGCACTAAAGACAATTGCGAGCACTACTACACCGATGATAAGCTCTTGTTTTTTACTTAGCTCGGCAAAATATTTGAGTGCTAAAAAAAAGAGTCCTACTATTATTAATCCCGCTCCGTATGCCATTATGCAGTCCCTCTTATTTGGTAAGTTATATCGCCAGCACCAAAACCGATAATGAGACCCTCGTTGAGTGTCTCTATATCTTTTTCATCTTTGATGACTGTTATGGTGTTGTTGGCTCTTGTGATTTTGTCAGCCATAGTGAGGTTATAGTGCTTGAATTTTTCTTCAAAGTCTATGTCGCGTTTAGTTTCGCCAGCTTCCCATACAGGGAGGATTATAAGCTCCTGTGCTCCTTCAAAACATTTTATAAAATCCTCAAGATTATCTATAGTGCGAGAGTATTTATGTGGTTGCCAGATGGCTGTGATTTTCTTAAAACCTTTGAGTGCCGCATACTCTTTAACTGACTGAAAAGTTGCTTTTATTTCTGTTGGGTGGTGTCCATAGTCATCAATAATAACACGGTTACTCTCCGCCCCTACAATGTCAAAACGTTTTTTGATACCTCGGTAGCTTAATAGATTTTCTCTAATGGTTTCAATATCCATCGACTCAAGTGCGGCTAAAATAGCTAAAGATGCATCGATTGCTATATGCTCTCCAAAGCCCCATACTGCAAAACTACCCAAATCTTTAAAAGTGAATTTTGTGTGTGGTTCATTCTCTATGAGTAGATACTCAATATTTGAAATATCTCTGCTAGGGTAGAGCCAGTGGGCATCTATTTCATTTGTAAGAGTTGATAAAAAGCTATCTTCTGCATTTAAAACACGGCATTTTGCACTCTTTATAAACTTTTTGTAGGAATCATAAAAGAGCTCGTAGTTGTAGTCGTAATACTCCATGTGTTCCGGCTCTGCATTGATAACTATAGCACAGTGAGGATTTGAGTTTAAAAAACTTCCATCGGACTCATCAGCTTCAAAGAGCATAACATCTGTAGAGTTGTCATAACGTACATTAGAACCAAAAGACTTTGACTCCGCACCAATAATGGCAGAACCAGCCATAATAGCTGTTAAGATAGCAGTTGTAGTGCTTTTTCCATGTGCTCCAGCTACTGCATATACTTTTCTATCGTTAAGTATCTTCAGAAGTGCTTCACGACGTGCTAAAACTTCGATGCCTTTAGCTTTTGCCGCAACAATCTCTGGATTATCAGGACGGATAATAGCAGAATGAACCACTAAATCTTGGTCGTCAATTGAGGAAGCAAGTTGAGGAACACTTACTTTAATGCCAAGTTTACGAAGCTTTTGTGTAATGAGGCTGTCGGACATATCTGAACCGCTCACTTCATGACCATTAAAATGCATGTACTGTGCAAGTCCAGAAATTCCGATACCACCAATTCCAATAAAATGAATCTTCATCAAAAGCTCCTATTTACTCTTATCTTGAGCATTATCTAGCAATTTTTGTGCCTCTTTAGTAAAGCCAGAGATGTAAAAAGTACCGTTGCCTTGTGTTACTTCTATGTCTGCCATAGAGCTCATAAAAGCATCCAATGTAATACCCTCAGCCGAAGCTAACCAGTGTAGTTTGAGTGACCATGAAAACTTGTCATCATCTGTCATACCGCTAAGGACTTCAAAAAGTGCAGAAGCATCTTGAATCTGACCAGCAGAGTAGTGCTCCATAGCATACTCATAGAGTGCTCTTGTTGTTGCAAAGTCTTGAACATTGTTCATCTCCATCTTTCTGTGAGACTCCAACGTGGTTGTGAGGTTTTCTAGTGCCATATCTAAAATATTGGCATAAAAAGCATGGAGTGTCTCTTCATCAAAATTCTCTTGAGCTTCTTGTTCTAAAACATACAGAGATGCGATATCTGACTCTTTTTGTGCCTCTAATACCTTTGCTTTTAACTCATCAACTTTACTGCTCATCTAAACACTCCTTAATTCTTAATAATGCTTCTTTTGTCTTCTCTTGGCTCTCAACTAGAGCTATTCTAACATAGTTAATACCAGGGTTTTCACCCTTTGCATCAGCTCGTGCTAAGAACTCACCTGGGAGTACTTTTACATTGTACTTCTCATAGAGTTTTACTGTAAACTCTAGTGCATTTTCTACTTTGAGCCAGATGTAAAATGTAGCTTGGGGTATTTCACTGCCAAGTATCTCATATGCGAGTTTAAAGTTCTCTTTGTAAATTTCACGAGAAGTTGCAACGTGTTCTTCATCTAACCAAGCTGCTGCTGCGGCACTCTGGAGTGGAAGAGGTGAGGCACAACCTACATAAGTTCTGTACTTCATATACTCTTTTAAAATCTCTGCATCGCCTGCAATAAAGCCTGAACGTAGTCCGGGTGCAGAAGAGCGTTTTGAGATGGAGTTTATGACTAAAATATTTTTGAATGTAAGGTTCCCAACGTGCTTAGAGGCCTCTAAAAGAGAGGGAACAGGCTTGTCCGTGTAAATCTCGCTATAACACTCATCATTAAGTAGAACAAAGTCATGTTTAAGTGCTAAGTAGACCCACTCACCTAACTCTTCAAGTGTGAGTTGTGAGGATGTTGGGTTATTTGGAAAGTTTAAAATTACTAAGTCACACTCAGCCAACTCCTCTTCGTTTATCTCTGGTTTGAAGCTGTTTTGCTCTGTAAGGTTGAGGTGAATAGTTTTAGATTTTGTAGCAATAGCTGCACCCTCATATATCTGGTAAAAAGGGTTTGTAAATGCCATAGTAGGGTTGGTTTTATCAAAAAGTAAAAACTGAGGAAAGTTAAAAAGAACCTCACGTGTTCCAAAGGTCGGGATAATTTGAGCATCACTCAACGTGGTTGCAAAGCGCTTTTGTACAAACTCTCTCATCGCTTCTCTTAGAGTTGCCTCACCCGATGTTTTAGGGTATTTCTTTAGAAGTGGTGTGGCATCCATAAGTGCTTTTTGTATAAACTCAGGTGTCTCAAACTGAGGCTCACCAATGGTTAGTACAGATGGGTTTAGCTTTTTATTTGGGGTAATGTTTTGGAGTAAATTATTTAATTTTTCAAAAGGATAGGGCTCAAAATTCATATGTAAATTTCCTTATTATATTCGCGTAATTATAGCTAAAAATTTTTACACTTAAGTTAAGGGTATATATTCTAATAGTGGGCTCATCAATAACTCATTATATTAGTGTATAATTGCATATTAAAATTAAGGATTTCATATGAAAATAGTATTATCAGTAGTCTTAGCACTGCTTTTTATTGGTTGTAGTGAAGAGACTCAAAAAGAGACAAAAGCTGCTGTAGCACCAGCTGCTCACAAAGCAGTTGAAAAGGTAGCTCAAGCTCATGCAGTAGTTGAAGAAAAAGTAGTTCAAGTAAAAGAGATAGCTCATGCTACAGTGGATAAAGCAGAAGCAGTAGTTACAAAAACAGTAGAAAAAGCACAGGTTGCAGCAGATTCAGCTGTAGAGACAACTAAAGCTGCCGCTGATGCAGTTGCTGATAAAGTTGAAGTAGCACTTAGTAGTACAAATGCAAAAACTCTCTTTGCAAAATGTGCAGGTTGTCATGGTCAAAATGCTGAGAAAAAAGCACTTGGAAAGTCTCAGGTTATTCAAGGTTGGTCAGATGCTAAAATAGCTGATGCTCTTAATGGTTATGCTAAAGGAACTTATGGTGGTGCGATGAAAGGTATTATGATAGGTCAAGCTAAGGGTCTTAGTAAGGCTGATATTCAAGCACTTGCAGAGTATATTTCAACTCTATAAATAAGATGATTTCAAAGAGTTTTTAGCTCTTTGGAAGTCCAAATTTCTGAGTAATAAACTCACCTTCTTCATTGAAAAAGAGGTAGTAAAGCATATCTTTTTTCACACTCAATTCCGCTAAAAATCTCAGTGCTAAATTTGCTTGAAGTGATGCTATATGCATAACTATTGGAGCAGCTATACCTGCTGGAGTTTTGTCTACAATTTTAAAAGCATCAGAGAATGAGGACTCATCTATGAAGCAGACTTGACCATGAAAAGCTTCAACACTTCCATAGACCCAAGGTAAGTTCATCTTTTTTGCATAAGTATTTATATCACCACGAGTTGGGAGGTTATCTGTTGCATCTATAATAAGGTCAACTTTTATCTCTTTTTGAGACCACTCATTAAAATCACAATTGTGTGATATAGCTTTAACATAGGGGCATCTCTCCTCTATAAGATTAGCATTTAGGAGAGCTTTATTTTTCCCTTCATCGCCCATTTTAAAGGCAATTTGTCTATGAATATTGTGTAGACTCACTTCATCAAAATCAACCATATGAATTTCACCTATTCCACTCGCACCTAGTGCAAATGCTAAAGAAGAACCAAGTCCACCCGAACCGATAATAACGATTTTTTTAGTTTGAAGAAGAGTTTGTGTCTCTTCTCCCCATAACTGCACCTGTCGGTGAAAATATTGCATCATCTTTTAAATCCCCATGTACGTCTTGCTTGAACAACATCTCCGTGGTTCATATCTACAATCATAAGTTCCTCTTTATTTCCAAGATGCTCTACTACTTCACCATTAGGCGAGGCTAAAACAGAGTCACCATAAAACTTCCAAGAGAATTCTTTGTCTTTGTACTCACCAATACGGTTTGCTCGTAAAACATAGCAGTTGTGTGTAAACGCTCTAGTAACGATGAGTGCTTTCCAACGTTCATAAGAGTCAAATGTTGAGACACTAGGAACTAGTATGCAGTCTATATTTTTAGGAGCAAGTTTAGAAAAAAGTTCATCAAAATGAAGCTCAAAGCCGTTCATAATAGCAAACTTAAAACCATCTACTTTAAAAACTAGAGGTGTCTGTAGCTCTTTAGCCACGTTGGCAAAGAATTTCTCTTCATTCCAGTGAGTATAGTTTATAAGAATCTGCTGCTGGTAGTATGAAGTAGAGTTTGGTGAAAACTTAGCAACTGTTTTGTAAACCTCTTTTTTTTTGACAATTAAAAGAGGGGCTACTATGGTCATATTGTAAGTAGTTGAGAGCTCTTTTAAGATTTTACTCTGAGACTCTGCTTGCTCTTTTATCATAGAAATACTCATAGACTCGAGTTCTTTAAAGAATGGGTTTAAGATATACTCTCCTAAAAGAAGAACCTTTACCCCTTGTTTATGAGCTACTCGAATGAAATTGTAGAGTTTTGTTGAGCTGAGACCTTGGGCACTGAGTTGTAAAACAGCGGCTCTCACTAGTTAGCCTTTATCTCTTGAATTTTTAGAGTAGCCTCTTGAAGCATTTTTTGTGCATCTGAGAGCTCTTTCATCCCTTTTTCATAAGCTTTTACACTCTCTTGGAGTGTTATTTCTGGGTTCATTAAAACCTCAAGTGTCTCTTTGGCATTTTCAAGTTTTGTCTCAAAATCTGCTACTTTTTTAGGCATCTAAAATCCTTTTAACTTTATCTTCAAACTTATCTATTTCTACTAGAAATGCATCGTGACCGTAGTCACTCTCTACATCAAAGTAGGTATGGTTTGTGTTTCCAACTGCGTTGAGAGACTCATTTATATGTTTCATTTCATAGTTCTTAAAAAGAATGTCATTTTTAAAACTTATGAGGTGAAGTTCTGATTTTATTTTCCTCATAGCATCATCTAGTGAGTCAAAACCACGAGATAAATCAAAAATATTGATAGCTTTTGTAATGTACAAGTATGCTAAAGGGTCAAACCATTTTGTAAAATTAAAACCGTTGTACTCTAGATAAGTCTCTACTTGAAATTTACCAAAAAGCTCATAAAGCCCATCTGTACGTTTGTAATCTCTTCCAAACTTAGAGTTCATTGACTCATGAGATAAAAAGCTAATATGACCAGCCATACGACCAACTGCCATACCCCATAGTCCCTGTTCAGCAATAACTTCTGGGTCGTAATAACCTTGCTTAAACTCAGGATCTTTTAAAATAGACTCTTGTGCAACCTTATTAAATGCAATTGCCCAAGGCTGTGTAGCATGAGTTGCAGCTAAAGAGATGATTTTGTCTGCAAAGTTAGGGTAGTGAATGGCAAACTGCAGTGCCTGCATTCCACCCATTGAACCACCAATAATGGCATAAACACGGTGAATATCTAGACGGTCAAACAAAATACGTTGTGCTTTTACCATATCTTTTATGGTAACAACAGGAAATTTGTAACGGTAGTGCTCATGATGAGGATGTTGCAAACTCATTGGTCCAGTTGAACCAAAACAAGAACCAATGACATTTGAGCAGATGACAAAGTATCTGTCAGTATCGATGGTTTTACCTGGTCCTATAAGTCCATCCCACCAACCAGCTTTACTTTCACCTTCGTATGTTCCAGCACAGTGGTGAGAACCAGTAAGAGCATGACAGATTACTATGACATTACTCTTGTCATCATTCATCTCACCATATGTTTCATAAGTGATATCATAAGGCTCTAATATACGACCACTCTCTAGATAGAGAGGGTTAGTAAAATGTTCTGTTTTTGTTTGTAGGTTTAAGGACAAATTTCCGCTCTTTGTAAAATAATAGTGTCATTTTAGCGAAAATCTCTTAATAATTGTGAGAAATCTCCTAAAGCTTTCATAAAGTTATTTAGAGTATCATTTATATACAATAAAAATAAGAGGTATCACTATGAAAATTTCTACATACTGTTATGATGGTTCCTGGGATTGTGATTTTAAGGATATATCAGATATATCCAAAACCTTAATTATTCTTTTCGGTAGTGCTAAAAAAGAGTTAATAGAACAGCCTTTAGCTCAAGTGATAGAGTTCTATAAAGGTGTTTCAATTATTGGTTCATCGACATGTGGTGAAATTTACCAAGACACTATTGTCTCAGAAGGTTTAGTTATAAGTGTTATAGAATTTAATACTACAGTTATAAAAACACTGAACCTAAAAATAGAAAAATCTGAAGACTCTTTTAAATATGGTAGTGAAATAGCAACACTGTTAAATGGCAATAAGTTAAAAGCAATTTTTGTTTTAAGTGATGGACTTAATATTAATGGCTCACAACTTACTGATGGTATTTCATCTTCTATAGATGATAATGTTGTCGTAACTGGTGGTTTAGCAGGTGATGGCGATAGATTTAAAGAGACATGGACTGTTGTGAACAACAGAGTAGTATCGGGTCATGTAACAGCATTTGGACTCTATGGAGATAATATTGAAATAGGGTATGGTAGTAAAGGTGGCTGGGACAAACTAGGGATTCAACGTTTAGTGACTAAAAGTACAAATAATGTTCTGTATGAAATTGACTCTCAACCTGCATTGGCACTTTATAAGCAGTACTTAGGTGAGAAACAAAAAGAGTTACCTGCTTCTGGACTTCTTTTCCCTCTTGAATTAAAAATGACACAAGATAGTGAAGATAGTAAGGTTCGTACTATACTTGGAATCGATGAAGAGCAACAGTCCATTACCTTTGCTGGAGATATTCCAGAAGGAAGTTATGTAACACTTATGAAGTCTAATCCCGATAGACTCATTGATGGAGCTTATGATGCCGCTCAAAAGATTCATTTAAATAACTATGATAATGAAGATATTTTATCTATAGCGATAAGTTGTATAGGACGACGTTTAGTCTTGAAGCAGAGAATCGAAGAGGAGTTAGAAGCCACGTTGGAGGTTCTGCCTAAGAAAACAAAACAGATTGGTTTTTACTCTTATGGTGAAATATCACCTCTTCTTTCAGGAAAATGTGACTTACATAATCAGACAATGACTCTAACGACTATTTGGGAAAGAGATGCATCGTCTTCTTAAGCGACAACTCAAAAAAATCGACTTCAATGGTGATGCACCTAATAGTGAGCAGTTTGAAAAATTCCTCTTGTTTATAAATAGAGCTTATTGTGATAGTGATGATGATAGGAAACTTTTAGAAAATACTCTTGATATTTCTTCAAAAGAGATGTTTACTCTTTATAGAGAACTAGAAGAGAAATCAAAGTCCAACCTAGCAAAGAGTGAAGAGCGCTATAAATACTTAGCAAAACATGATGCATTGACGGGAATCTCAAATAGACTTAACTTAGAAGAGCAGTTAAAAGTAATTACAGCAGATTCTAAACGTAACAGTAAAAAATTTGCAGTTCTATTTTTAGACCTTGATTATTTTAAAAATATTAACGATACTTTAGGTCACTATGTTGGTGATGAGCTTTTAAAAGAAGTGAGTAAAAGAATTTTAAAAAATATACGAGCAAATGATATTTTTGCTCGTATTGGTGGGGATGAGTTTGTTGTTGTTCAGTCTGATGTACAAAAAGAGTCTCTTCTTGTAAATGTTGAGAAGTTAATCTCTATTTTAAGAGAACCGTGGATAGTTGGAGAACATGAACTACATATCTCTTCTAGTGTTGGTATCGCTGTCTATCCAGAAGATGGAGAAGATGGTTTAACTCTTATGAAACATGCTGATATTGCCATGTATAGGGTCAAAGAATTGGGACGGGATGATTTTGCTTTTTATACACAGAAACTCAATGAAAAAGTACATGAAGATATGCTTCTACAACAGGGTATGAGTAGTGCTTTTGGTAAGGGAGAGTTTGAACTCTACTACCAACCGAAGATTCAATATAATGGAGATGAAATTATAGGTTGTGAAGCACTTATTCGATGGAATCATCCGAAATTAGGCCTTATATATCCCGATAGTTTTATAGAGATAGCAGAAAATAGTGGGTTTATCTCAAAACTAGGTCAGTTTGTCATAGAAGAGGGGTGTAGAAGTCTTGCAAGAATGAATAAAATTTTCCCAAATAATAATATTCATCTATCAGTCAATCTCTCTATTCGACAAATCCAAAGAGATGATATGTACAGCATAGTTAAGAGTGCTTTAGAAAGTACAGGTATTAGTCCATCACAATTCTCTTTAGAAATTACAGAGAGTGTTATAGAAAAAAATAGTCTCCTTCTCATTGAGCAATTAGAAAAAATAAAATCACTAGGAATTAAAATATGTCTAGATGATTTTGGTACAGGGTACTCGTCTCTCTCTTATTTAAGTAGATTACCTATCGATACTATTAAAATTGATAAATCTTTTGTTGATGATATATTACAAGGTAAAAATACACTTGTTGATACCATTATATCGATGGCAAGAAGTTTAAAGATGAATGTTATTGCAGAGGGTGTAGAGAGTGAGTTGCAAAAAGAGTACCTACATAAACAAGGCTGTTCTTTATACCAAGGTTTCCTCTTCTCTCAGGCTGTGCCAGAGAGAGAGTATTTTAAGATGCTTAAAGAGCAGGCTACTTCTTAAGCTTATTTTTTTGTATATCTATTAAGTTTATGCTTATAGAGATAACTTGAACTTTGGTAGAAAGTGATGGCATTAGACTCATCCTCTGTATTTACTTCTATCTCTTTATACTCTGTAGAGCGAAGACCCTCTTTTGTAAGTTCATACTGGTGGCTACTCTTGTTAGGTTCAAGAATAAGAAGCTTTTTATCTGTAAGGTAACCTAGTTTTTGGTACGTTCCAATAAAAGCTCTCTCTTGAAAGTTCTCTGCTAAAATATCGTCTCCGTAAAACTTACTTTTATAACTCCAGTTCATTAAAGAAAAAATTGTTGGCATAATATCAATTTGGTTAGAGAGTTTGGAAATCTCTTGTGGCTCTAAAATATCTGGAGCATAGAGAAAAAATGGAATTTTGTAACGCCAAACTGGTAAAGAAGTCTCTCCAGCACTCCCTGCATTATGGTCAGCTACAACAACAAAAATCGTATTTTTAAACCAAGGTTTGTCTTTAGAATCTTCTATAAACTTTGCTATTGCATAGTCTGTATATTTCACTGCACCCGCTCTTCCTGTATGAGATGGGATGTCAATCTTACCATTAGGATAAGTAAAAGGTCTATGGTTTGTTGTTGTCATGATAAGGTTAAAAAATGGTTTTTTGTCTGAGTATGATTTATCAGACTCTTTGAGAGCTTTGTTAAAAAGATCTTCATCGCAAACACCCCAAACATTGTCAAAGGTAACCTCTGAGTCTTCAAAATCGGTTCTATCTACAATACTAAAACCGTTATGAGAGAAGAAGCTATTCATGTTGTCAAAGTAGCCGTGACCTGCATAGATAAACTTGTTTTCATACCCTTTCTCTTCAAATATAAAGCCAGTTGAGTACATATTAAAGTTGTCAGGACGTTTTACTATGCTTCTTCCTGGAGTTGGTGGTACAGAGAGAGTAATCGCTTCCATACCCCTTACTGTTCGTGTTCCAGTTGCGTAGAAGTTGTTAAAAAAGAGTGATTTTTTGGCAAGTGCATCGAGTTTTGGTGTAAGGTTTTTAGTGTCGCCAAACACACCCATATACTCAGCACTCAGACTCTCAACAAGTATGAGCATAATATTGTACTGCTTCTCTTCTCCCTCTTTTTGAATAATTTTAAGAGTTTTATCATCAAAACCTGAGAGAGCTTTTAAATCTTGCATAACCACTTTAATATCTCTCGTTTTATAGAACTCATCGTAAGGAAGAGAGTTGTTTCTAAAAGCTGAGAAGAGTGAGTAGAGACCATTTTTAGAGAGCTCGTTGTTGTACTGGTTTTGAGAAGTCTTAGTAAGTCCTTGCTCGTTAAAAATGTTAAAAATAAGTACAGGTGCAAGAAGGTAGAGTCCGGCACGAGTAAACTTCTCTTTGTAAGAGTACTTCGAAGCAAATGCACTCTGAAGTACAGATGCCTTTTTATAAATAGTTGCAAAAATGGCAATACTGATAAGGAGGACAATAGAGAGAAGTAGTGGTACAGGGTAAGACTCCAAAATATTGTGAATGACCTCAGTCGTGTAGACAAGATAATCCACTGCAATAAAGTTAAAACGTTTACCAAACTCATCCCAAAAGAAGTACTCAGAGAAGATACCAAAAGTAATAAAGTAAATCTGCATAAAGAGAAAAAACCATATTAAGTACTTGTGAAACTTATTGTTAAAAAGACGGTTTGGCGCTAACGCAGTGTAGATAGCAAAAGGAGCTACGAGATAGATTGCAGCTAATAGGTCATAGAGTGAACCAGCAAGAAAAAGCTTGATGAGTGAGAAGAGGTTAAAGTCTACTAAGGAGAAGGCAACTCCAAGAAGTACTACTCTTGTTACAAGAGCGATACCCATAAAAATTAGCATTAATAGAACTACAAGTCCAAAACGACTCTGCATAATTTGTTTCATTATTTATATCTCCAGAGCTTGTTTTATGTCGGCTATTAAATCTTTAATAGACTCTAATCCACAAGAGATACGGATAAGACCAGCAGGAACACCACAAGACTTTAGCTCATCCTGTGTGAGCTGTTGGTGAGTTGTTGAAGCTGGGTGTGTAATAATTGATTTTGAGTCACCAATGTTTACAACTAAAGAGTAAAGCTTAGTGGCATCTACAATTTTTGTTGCTTCTTCTAAAGAACTAACTTCAAAACTAAGTAGACCAGAACAAGCTCCATTTTCAAAATATTTTTGAGCATTTTCATAGTTTGAGTTACTCTTTAGACCTGGATAGTTAACCTTAGATACTTTTGGGTGAGCTTCTAAAAATTCTGCAAGTGCAAGTGCATTTGCAGAGTGTTCTCGCATACGAAGAGAGAGGTGCTCTAAACCTTGGATAAAGAGCCAAGAGTTAAATGGAGAGCTCACAGCACCAATATCACGAAGGAGTGAAAGTCGGGTTCTTAGAGTAAAAGGAGGAAGAGGTACATCAACATAGACTAAACCGTGGTAAGAGGCATCAGGCTCATTAAAGTGTGCATAACGTGGGTTGGCTTTGAGCTTTTCTACTAAAGCTTTTCTCTCTACTAAAATCCCACCAATAGCAAGACCCTGTCCCGTTGTGTACTTTGAAGCACTATGGACTGTAATATCTGCTCCAAACTCAAAAGGACGACAGAGGATTGGAGTTGCTACGGTGTTATCTACAACTGTTAAAATTCCATATTCATTTGCAATTTTTGTTATAGCTTCTATATCTGCTACATCAATACTAGGGTTTGTCAGTGACTCAAAAAAGATAACCTTTGTTTTATCATCAATTAACTCTCTGATTGAGTCTGGATTATGAACATCAAAAAAACGTGACTCTATACCAAAACGCTTGAGTGTATGTGCATTGAGAGTTAAACTTCCACCATAAAGCTGTTTAGCACTTATAATGTTGTCTCCCGCTTCAGCGGCATTGGCAATAGCATAAAAAATAGCACTCATACCACTTGATGTAGCAATAGCTGCTTCTCCGCCTTCAAGCTCTGCAAAACGTTTTTCAAACACATCTGTTGTAGGATTATTCAGACGAGTATAGATATTTCCTAACTCTTTGAGTGCAAAAAGATTGGCTGCATGTTCAACATCACGAAACTCATAGGCTGTACTCATATAGATTGGCACTGCCATAGTTCCTTGAGAATCTTTTTCATACCCTGCATGAAGTGCTTTTGTCTGTAAATCCATAATTGTCCTTATAATAAAAAATTATTTTGTAATTTTAGCGAAATTTACTTATACAAACGGTTATCGTAGAGATATTTTGAGCTATAAATATAAGATAGTCCATCTTTTATCTGACTTGCATTGTTCTCTATGAGTGTTTTATTATAATCATAAGTAAGATGCTGAGCATTATCTTTATAAACAATAAATCTGTCTTCAAGTAAGTAGACAACACTTTTGTTGTTTGTTAAAAGTAAGGCTGAGTCTCTCTGATTCTGTAAAACAGATGTTCCCATGGTTGGAATGGTGTCACTTACTCCTGCAATGTCTAAAATAGTAGGTGCAAAGTCAATCTGTGAAGCAATTTTGTTATACTCTTTACCACCATGAAAATCATCGCTCACTATAAATGCGGCGATGTGATTGTTTGAGATTGGCAGTGCAGTTGAAGTATAGGTGTTGTTTGTATGGTCGGCTATAAATGCAACTATGGTGTTTTTGAGCATACCTTTTTCTTTGAGCTTTTTCATAAATTTACCGATGGCATAATCGGAGTACTTCATAGAGTTTGCAAAGCCATTGAGTTTTGCCTTTTTATAAGGCTCAACTCGTCCTCTTGGGTAGTCAAAAGGCTCATGTGAAGACATTGTCAGCATCGTTAAGAAGAAAGGTTTACCCTCTGATTTTTCTATGAGTTCAAAAGCTTTTTCATAGAGATTTTCATCGCTATATCCCCAAGTACATGGGTCACTATAACCACTAAAGCTCTTTTTATCGTAAATATGCTCGTAACCATTGGAGAGTAAAAAACCACTCATGTTGTCAAAATTTGCATCGCCAGAGTAGAGAAAAGTGTTCTCGTAGCCATGTTTTTTTAGAGTTCTAGCAAGTGTGTAGAAGTTATTTTGAGACTTTGAGGCTTTTACAAACTCACGTGGTGGAGTAGGGTAGAGTCCTGTTGTGACAGAAGAGACACCCCATGATGTTCGTGTGCCTACTGCATACATTTTAGTAAAATAAAGAGACTCTTTAGTCAGTGCATCAATGTTTGGAGAAGTAGGAGTACCTCCTAGGTAACCAATGTGTTCATGTCCAAAACTCTCTAAAATAACTAAAATAATATTTTTTTCTTTTGCAAACCCAGAGTGTTGCACTCTTTTAAATGTATTTTCATTATTTTGGATATTGTTGAGTCTTTTGACATTGGCAATGGCATCTTTTGCAGAGATATCACCATAGTCTAAAAACTTCTCATTACTCACTTGATAGATGGCATAGATGATGGAAAAAACAGAGTTATTTGCTATCTCGTTATTTGTATCATTAGAAGAAAATGTATAAAAACTCTGGTTAGGTGCTCCCATACCAATCGAAGAGCGTGCTCCGAGACCTAAGATAATAATCATAATTGGAAGAAAGATGAGTCTATATTTAATACTTCCTTTTTGAATATTTTTTGTAAAATATTTGTAAATCCTGAATGTTACAAAAAGAAGAAGTGGAATGAGAAAAATAAGGTAAAATTTGTAAAGTCCCCAGACCATAAGAAAAATCTCTTCATAGTTGTTTAGGTGCTCTATAAAAAGGTAGTTTGGACGAGTAAGAAACTTGTCCATAAAGGTAACGGTAGAGATCTCAATAAGCAGATAGAAAAAGAGTACAAGAGTATAGTAAATTCTTGCTAAAAGAGTAAAGTTGAGAGCATATAGAAAGAGAAATATAATGCTAAAAGCACTAAAAAACATCGTATCCATGCGAACTCCATAAAGAAGCCCTATGAAAAAATCGCTGTTGAAGTTCTCTAAAAAAAGAGCAGAGAGTAAAACTCTAAAACCCATTCCTAAGGCTATAAATATAAGCCAAAATTTAAGCATAGGTCTGTACTCTTTAAGTATCTCTAGAAGTTTATGCACTTTTTTCCTTTATGGTAGTTTCATCGTAAATAACAGCAGTCCCTGCAAGTAAATCGTGAAGACCACGTTTGTCCTCTCTAAAGGCTACCATGATAAAACCGATGAGAAGGGCAAAGGTAGAGACAATATACCCAAAAGAGCGGGTTATGGCTTGTTTGTTGTCTATATCTTTTAATGTTTTAGCATCTACTATCTGAATGTGAACAAATTTTTTCCCAGGAGTAGCCCCTCGCCAACGTTTCCAAAAAAGCATAGTAACAAGAAGTACGGCTACTTCAAAAAGAAGTTCCCATTTGAGTGAAGTTTTTGGTTGTGTGTCGAGCGCATGGGTATTGCCACTCATTGCCATTTGAATATTTTGTTGGTATTGCAAGATGTCAAACCAGTTGCCATCACTTAAAAAGTAGATGATAATCCCGACTGGCAGAGCAAGAAAAAGAGTGTCTAAAAATGAAGCAACAAAGCGAATCCAAAATCCGGCATATCTTACTTTATTCATACTCTTCCTTTAGTAACTAAACGTGGTAGTTCGGCGCTTCTTGAGTGATAATAACATCGTGAACGTGGCTCTCTTTGAGTCCAGCAGATGTAATCTCAACAAACTCAGCTTTGTCCCAGTACATCTCAATGTTTTCACTTCCACAGTAACCCATAGATGCACGAAGTCCACCCATCATTTGGTGTACAATTCCTGCGATTGAACCACGAAATGGTACACGGCCCTCAATTCCTTCAGGAACTAGCTTATCAGCCGCAGTTCCCTCTTGGAAATAACGGTCATTTGAGCCTTTTTGCATAGCCCCAATAGAACCCATACCACGGTATGATTTGTACTGACGACCTTGAAACATAATAGTCTCACCAGGAGCCTCTTCAGTACCTGCAAGAAGTGAGCCAGCCATAATACATGAAGCACCAACAGCAAGAGCTTTAGAGATGTCTCCAGAGTACTTAATACCACCATCGGCAATAACAGGAACACCGTGTGGGCGAGCTGCTTCAGCACACTCATCGATTGCAGAGATTTGAGGAACACCAACACCAGCAACTATACGAGTAGTACAGATACTACCAGGTCCAATTCCAACTTTTACAGCATCTACCCCAGCTTCGATGAGTGCGAGAACCGCTTCTTTAGTAGCAATGTTACCAGCAATAACATCTACTTCCATCGTCTCTTTTATTTTGCGAACAGTATCTAAAATCCCTTTTGAGTGACCGTGTGCAGAGTCTAAAACTAAAACATCAACACCAGCATCTACAAGAGCTCTAGCACGGTCATACTGACCAACACCAATAGCAGCACCAACTACAAGACGACCAAAAGAGTCTTTGTTTGAGTTAGGGTACTCAATACGTTTTTTTATGTCTTTAATAGTAATAAGACCTTTTAAGAAACCCTCTTCATCAATAATAGGGAGTTTT
>Ga0256827_10001284_pt1 | contig 16015 bp, 13 predicted proteins | sample CV84metaG_FD_185977 | JGI IMG/M metagenome (GOLD analysis project Ga0256827, IMG submission 185977) | Hydrothermal vent microbial communities from East Pacific Rise, Pacific Ocean - CV84 | ecosystem: Environmental > Aquatic > Marine > Hydrothermal vents | place: Pacific Ocean: East Pacific Rise... | reverse complement strand
TAAAGCATACGTAAAAGGACCAGGTAATGGTCGTGAATCTGCTATACGTGCTATTGCAAGTGTAGGAATTGATGTAACAGAAATTATTGACGTTACACCTTTACCACATAATGGTTGTCGTCCTGCAAAAAGACGTAGAGTTTAATAATTAAAAAGATTTAAGAAATGGCTAGATACATTGGACCAAAAACAAGAATTGCTAGAAAATTCGGAGAAACTATATACGGACCAGATAAATATTTTGAAAAAAAGAAATATCCTCCTGGACAACATGGTTCTAACAGAAGAAGAAAAACTTCTGAATACGGATTACAATTACTTGAAAAACAAAAAGCAAAATATACTTACGGATTGTTAGAAAAACAATTCTCAAATTTATTTGATAAAGCTTCTTCACATAAAGGTAAAACTGGTGAAGTATTATTACAGCTTTTAGAGAGAAGATTAGATAATGTAGTATTTCGTTTAGGAATTTCTCCTACTCGTGATGGTGCACGTCAATTAGTTTCTCACAAACATATTGTTGTGAATGGTACACTAACAAACATACCTTCATATACTTTAAAACCGGGTGATATTATTAGCATTAGAGAAAAATCTAAATCTCTTATAGTAATAGCTGATTCACTAGCCGGACGAAGTACTTCTAAATTCTCTTGGTTAGAGTGGAATAGTGCTGATATGAGCGGAAAATTCATGAATGTTCCTGATAGAGAGGATATTCCTGAAAATATTAAAGAGCAACTTATTGTTGAATTATATTCTAAATAATTATTTATGGCTATATTGGCATTTCAAAAACCTGATAAGGTTTTAATGATAGAATCTTCGGAGAAAAAAGGTTTATTCGAATTTAAACCTTTAGAGCCTGGTTACGGTTTAACTGTAGGTAATGCACTTAGAAGAGTTTTGTTATCATCTTTAGAAGGTTTTGCAATAAATTCGGTAAAAATCGAAGGTGTTGAACATGAATTCTCTACACTTGATGGTGTAGTTGAAGATATTTCAGAAATTGTTCTAAATTTAAAACAAGTACGTTTTAAGCAGCAATTAGAAGATATTACAAACGAAAGAATATCTGTTAATGTAACAGGACAGGAAGTTTTAACTGCAGGTGATTTTGCAAAATATATCACAGCTTTTGAAGTATTAAATCCTGAACTAGTTATTTGTAACTTAGAGCCTGGTGTTCGTATCCAAATGGATATTGAAATAAACAAAGGTCGTGGTTATGTTTCAGCAGAAGATAATACAACAGATACTGGCGAAATTGGATTAATTCCAATCAGTTCTATTTATACTCCAATCAGAAACGTAAAATATCATACCGAGAATGTTCGTGTTGAGCAACGTACTGACTTCGAGAAATTAGTTGTTGAAATTGAAACAGACGGTTCTATTCATCCTAAAGATGCTTTAAAAGAAGCTGCTAAAATTCTTATTTATCATTTCATGTTATTCTCAGACGAGAAAATTACTCTTGATGATGAAGAGAAAAAAGATAATGAGGAGTTTGATGAAGAAGTATTACACATGCGTCAGTTATTAAAAACTAAGCTTGTTGATATGGATTTATCGGTAAGAGCTCTTAACTGTTTAAAAGCTGCTGATGTAGATACACTTGGTGACCTTGTTGTATTTAATAAGAATGATTTATTAAAATTCAGAAACTTCGGTAAAAAATCTTTAACTGAATTAGATGACTTGTTAGTAAATTATAGCCTTAACTTTGGCATGGATATTACAAAATATAAATTAGAAAAAGAATAAAAAGAGATGAGACACGGGAAGAAATTTAATCACTTAGGAAGGAAGCCTGCTCATAGAAAAGCAATGTTATCTAATATGGCAGCGTCTCTTATTCTACATAAAAGAATTAAGACTACGGTAGCAAAAGCAAAAGCTTTAAAACTTTATGTTGAGCCATTGATTACAAAATCAAAAAATGACACAACTCATTCGCGTCGTGTAGTTTTTAGTTATTTAAAAGATAAGTATGCTGTAACTGAGCTTTTCAGAGATATATCTGAAAAAGTTGCTGACAGACCAGGAGGATACACAAGAATATTACGTTTAGGTAATCGTTTAGGAGATAATGCTGAAATGTGTATGATTGAATTAGTTGACTATAACGAGAATATGTTATCTGAAAAAGCAGCTAAGAAAAAATCTTCAAGACGTAGAAGTAAAAAGAAAACTACTGATACTCCTAAAGTTGAAGCAACTACAGAAACAAAAGCTGAAGAGGTAAAAGAAGAAAAGCCAAAAGCAAAAGCTAAAACAGCTGAGCCAAAAGTTGAGAAAACTGAGCCTAAAGCAGAAAAATCTGAAGAAAAAGATTCTAAAGAAGAAAAGAAAGACGATAAATAATCGAACTATTTTCTTAAAATATAAAAGGGAAGCATTTAGCTTCCCTTTTTTTATTATCTTTATCTGAGTATTATGATAATAAAAGGAAACAATATATATGAATTTGATAATACAAAATTTCTCGGTAACAGAGTAAATAATAAATTATCGTTTGTTTATCTAGGAAAAATTATTGATACAAGTGAAAACGTTGTAATCAAGAAATTTAATCCAAGTTTGTTAAATAACGAGAAAGCAATTCTTAGATTTATAAAAGAAGGTACTTTCACTTTTAAACACGATAATTTACAGCAAATAATTGAATCGTTTGAATTTGAAGAAAATTTTTATATAGTTTTAAATTTTATTGAAGGTGTTGATCTAAAAACATTTTCGATTAAAAATAAAAAGTTACTTAGAACCGATTATAGTATTATAAAAAAAATATTTATAGATGTATTGGAAGCTTTAAGAATAATTCACGATAATGGATATATTCATGGTGATATTAAACCTTCTAATATAATAGTATCACAAACAAATAATGAGTATAAAGCCACGCTTGTTGACTATGAGCAAACCCGTATATCGTGCAAACGAATTTATTCCGAAAAAATACATTTTTCCCTATTATATTCTTCGCCTGAACAGGTAATAAAAGCATACAGTATCGTAAATCATAAATCGGATATTTACAGTGTTGGTTTTTGTTTATATGAAGCATTAATTGGTAAATATCCTTATAATGATACAAATCCAATAAAATTAAGAGCATTACAGCTTAATTTTAATCTTCAGCCTCATAAGTTGCTTCCTCCTGATATGTTTAAGATAATTAAGAAAGCTACTGCCAAATTTGTTTTTCTACGTCCGTATAGGTTTTATTCAAAAACTGAGATTTATGTAATGTTAGTAAAAGGTGAGAATAGAAGATACGAAAATGTAGATAAGTTTATTGAGGCTTTACAACATATTTATTAAGATTATACTTAAATTTGCTAATCAACAAAAAATAATGAATTGAATTTAGACTATTTTATAGCAAAACGCATTTATTCCGATAAGGAAAGTAAAAAACAATTGAGTAAACCTATTATTAAAATTGCTCAAATTAGTATTGCTTTAGGCATTGTTGTAATGCTTATATCTATATCTGTTACTGTTGGGTTTAAAAACCAGATGAAAAATAAAACTGTTGGTTTTGGTTCGCATATACAAATAGTAAATTATGATTTAAACAATTCTTACGAGTCCATTCCAATTACAAAGAATTATGATTTAATAAACAGAATTAAAAATATTGAAGGTGTTAAATTTATACAAGAATATGCAACAAAAGCCGCAGTATTCAAAAACAATAAACAAGTTGAAGGAATAATTTTAAAAGGTGTAAATTCTACATTTAACTCTGATTTTTTTACTAAGAATATTTTAAAAGGTTCTGTTTTTGATATAAACGATTCAGTAAAATCAAATCAGATATTAATTTCAGAAAAAACTGCTAAATCATTACAAATAGACTTAGGTGATACTATTCTAACATATTTTATTCAAAAGCCTATTAGGTTTCGTAAATTTATTGTGTCAGGAATTTTTAACACAGGTATTCCTGAGCTCGATAAAATGTATGCAATTATTGATATTAAGCATATACAGAAGCTAAATAAATGGGAAAAGAATATGATTTCGGGATTAGAGATTAATATTTCTAATTTCGATGATATTGACAAAACTAAACAGCTAGTGCAAAACGAGGTTGGTTATGGTGTGTATAAAGATAAACAAAAGCTTAGAGTTGAGTCTATTAAAGATGTTTTTCCTATGCTTTTTGAATGGATAGGTTTATTTGATGCAAATGTTTGGGTTATATTGATATTGATAACTGCTGTTGCCGGTTTTAATATGGTTTCGGGCTTATTAGTAATAATTTTAGAAAATACCCAAATGATAGGAGTATTGAAAACTATGGGAAGTAAAAACCGAAATATAAGAAATTTATTTTTATATTATTCTGCAATGCTTATTATTAAAGGAATAATATGGGGAAATATAATTGGAATAGGATTGTTGTCAATTCAGTATTATTTTGGTTTAATTAAATTAGATCCAGAATCATATTATGTTGATACTGTACCTGTAGAGTTTTCGATAGGTTATTTTTCACTATTAAATATTGCAACAATAATTGTAACAGTAGCAATGTTAATTATTCCATCAATGATAGTTTCAAGAATCACTCCTTCTAAAGCAATAAGATTTAACTAGCATATAAAGCTTATTTTGGTTAATATCATTATTTGCAAAATTGACCATAAAATTGTACTTTCAAGCCAAAATAAACAAAATTAAAAAAATATAATATGAACTTTGAAACTATTCTATTTGAGGTAAATAACGGTGTTGCAAAAATTACAATTAACCGTCCTAAAGCATTAAATGCACTTAATAAACAAGTTTTTTCTGAATTAGAGGAAGCTATGAAAGAAGTGTATAGTAATTTTGATATTAAAGGAGTAATTATTACTGGTTCGGGCGATAAATCATTTATTGCAGGAGCAGATATAAAAGAATTCTCGGAATTTACAGTGGCACAAGGTGAGGAGTTAAGCCGTAACGGAATGCGTATTTTTAAAATTATTGAAGATTCTCCAAAGCCTGTAATAGCAGCTATTAATGGTTTTGCTTTAGGTGGTGGTTTGGAATTAGCAATGTCATGTCATTTACGAATTGCATCGGATAATGCTCGTTTTGGTCAACCAGAAGTTGGTTTAGGAGTAACTCCAGGTTATGCGGGAACGCAACGATTAACTCAACTTATTGGTAAAGGAAAATCAATGGAGCTATTAATTACAGCAGCTATGTTAAAAGCTGATGCAGCTTTAGTTTTAGGTCTTGTTAATCAGGTTACAACACAAGATGAGCTTATGAAAGCTGCCGAAGATTTAATGGCAAGAATTAATAATGTTGCACCAACAGCTGTTGCTGCGGTAATTCGTTGTGTAAATGCATTCTATACTGAAGGTGTTGATGGATTTAATACCGAAGCTGTTGAGTTTGGTAAGTGCTTTGGTACAGAAGATTTTAAAGAAGGAACAACTGCATTTATGGAAAAGCGTAAAGCAAATTTTCCTGGAAAATAATATCTTATGAAATTATAATTTAATTGATGCTTCGTTATTCTCATAATGACAATTCTTGTAGATTTAGCTCAAATTTTATTGGTATTATTATTTTGAGTATAATGAAGAGTATAAGTTATTGATGTAAAAAAATAAAACCATGAAATCGCACGAAATAGACTACGAAATAAAAGGACACGATATTCAGTTAGTAGAAATTGAATTAGATCCACAAGAAACAATTATTGCAGAAGCAGGAGCAATGCTCTATATGCAAGAAGGAATAGAGTTTGAAACAAAAATGGGTGATGGTTCAGAACCAGATCAAGGCTTTTTTGGCAAATTGGTGTCGGCAGGTAGTCGTATGATAACTGGCGAGTCATTATTTTTAACTCATTTTACGCATCGTGGATTTGGAAAGAGTAGGGTAGCTTTTTCTGCACCATATCCTGGTACAATTATTCCTGTTGACTTACAAAGTATAGGAGGCTCGTTAATTGTACAAAAAGATGGTTTCTTATGTGCAGCAAAAGGCACAAAAATATCAATGCATTTTAACAAAAAACTTGGTGCAACTTTTTTTGGAGGAGAAGGTTTTATTCTTCAAAAACTTACTGGTGACGGAAAAGCGTTTATTCATGCAGGAGGTACTTTAGTTGAAAAGCAACTAACTAACGAAACTATGAGAATAGATTCAGGTTGTGTAGTAGCTTTTGAAGAAGGTATTAACTTTAGTATTGAGCGTGCAGGTGGCTTAAAATCAATGATTTTTGGAGGAGAAGGAATTTTCTTGTCAACTTTGAGTGGTACTGGTAAAGTTTGGATACAATCAATGCCAATACGGAAAATGATAGCAGCTTTATCACCACAAGGAGGAAATTCAAAAAAGGAAAGCTCTTCTCTTTTAGGCGGTTTTCTGGAAAGTTAGTTTTGCTAAGGTGTTAAAGATTATCTTTTTAGAAATAATTTATTTGCGTATACAAAAATAAAAATTTCTAGTCTGCGAAATTTGCTTTTTTATAGGCGAAAATAAACAGAATATAAAAATAAGCAATAAAGGTTACACCTGGTTGAGTTTCAAGTGTATCTTCATCTAAAAATGAAAGAAAGGCTATAATTAAGAAAGAATTTAATAATAGTTTTTCTTTGTTTTGTTCAAAAAATATAGGGTAAATAGATCCAAAAAAGATTATACCAAAGCCAATAATACCAAAAGTTATTAAAAAAGTTAAAATCTGATTATGAGTTCTAAGCCTATTTTTTAAAGTTAGTTCAGAATCTGATATTAAATAATACTCATTAAATTTTTGTTGAATATCGCCCGTACCAACACCTAAAAATAAATTATCGGTAAATATTTGTTTGCCAATTCTTAAATATTCAAACCTCTGTAATATGCTCTTATTATTAATGTCTTGCCCGTGTTTTGTTGATTCATATTCCCATAATATTTTATACATAATTACGTATAACGAAAATTTATTTACGAATAAATAATTTGGCATACCATTTTCAATATTTATAATGTCGTTATTGGTTAGTTTAGAAAAACCTACAGAATCTTTTCTTAAACCTTTTGATGCCATGTACCTTTGCAAAGTAAATTTTAACAAATTATTTCTGTTATCTAAACCATTATATGGTAATTTACTTTGCTTGTTCCATTCTTTTTCAAGTTCGTAATTATTAATGAAGATAGTAACAAAAGTGCCATTTTCAGTCATTGTTTCAGTAGTATCATTTATATAAGGATTGTTGTTAACAGTGAATTTGTCTAATTTAGTAAAATCAATATTATTAGTTTGTTGTATTTTATTTATTGAGTTTTTAATCCAAAAAAATGACATAAAAAGCATGATTATAAAAACTGCAAATATTCCATATTTGAGAATAGGTTTATTTAAATTATATATTATGCTAATTATTGCTATAAATGTTATTATTATAAAAATCAATATTCCAGTATAGCTTTGTAAAAAAAATATAAAAACTGAAAACCAGATAATAGCAAATATATATATTGCTTTATAGAAACTATTATTTATTTTTGCTAAATAAAAAGCTATTACAATAGCCATAACTATCATTAATGAAAACCTTATATGAGAAATAAAAACAGATAGTTCGCGGTAATCTGTATATTCGAACTTTGTAAATCCAAGATATATAGCAATAGAAAATAAACTAGCAAAGAATACTGATGCAATAAAGAATTTAAGAATTACTATAAACTCTTTTTTCGATAATAAAGAGCTAGTTCCTATTATTAATGGTAGAATTAAAAGAGGTATTTTAATTTGAATATCGTGTAATGCATATTTAATGTCGGTTGTATTAAATAACCAAATAAAATGCACCAAAATTATTGATATAAAAACTAGAATGCTTTTACGTTTTTTTAATATTCTAAGTTTATTTTTAAACCTTCCCTCTAAAATCCAATTACCAAGGAGTAAAAATTGCACAGCACTCATTAAAAATTCAGACCAAGGAAGCATTACACCTAAAACAGTAAGTGCAAATATGTATATATACCTATGAATTATATCTCTATTTTTAAACATTATACTGAAAATAGATACTTGTTATTTTAAGTCAACGGAATTATATTACTTTTAGTGTGCTCTAATATGCTATGTTCTCAATTCCTTTTAAACATTTAATATTATTCATCTTTTTTTTATTATTAAAAATTTTGTAATTTTCTTTAACTTTAATTTCGGAATAGACTTTTTTATGAAATAAATGGTACACTATTGCTCTATTTTTTATTGATTTTCTGATAACACCATTTGTAAGTAATCTCCACTCAATATCAACATCTTCGCCAACACCAGCAAAAACATAATCAGTATCAAAGCCATTTACATCAATTAAGTGTTGTTTGTGTATTCCCCAATTTCGTCCAACTATTCCTTTGGTTTTAACCGAAAGCTGAAAATATGGAAAATATATTCCATCTTTTTTCTTTGTTGATTTAGAAAAGATAATTGAACTAAAGTTTAGCTTTTTTAATGTTTGGTTTTGTATTGTGTATTTAGTTGTTTTTTTATCTAATAAAACAGCTCTTCCTGAGAAAAAATAATTTTTTTCTGCATTATTAGAATATTCTCTAATAAAATGTTTGTGAGGAACGCAATCACCATCAATAAAAACTAAAAAATTGTTCCTTGATTGGATAATGCACTTATTCAGCATAACATTTTTTTTAAAGCCATCGTCATTTTTTTGGTACAAATGAGTTATGTTAAACGAATAATTCTTCTTGTTATCTTCAATAAAAACACATGTTTCTTCATTAGAATCATCTTCAGATATAATTACATCAAAATTATTTGAACTTTGGTTGTTTAAAGCCAATAAAATTATTTTAAGATTTTCTAGAGCCTTGTAGTACGAAATTATTAAAGTAACATCCATATTAAATAAATGAAATTAATTAGCTGCTAATTTTTTTCTACTATAATTACTAATTTTTTCTTCTACATATTTTTTATCAACAGTAAACGATTTTACACTTTTATCTGGTAATTCAAACATTGCATCGGTCATTACTGTTTCGCAAATTGAGCGTAAACCACGAGCACCAAGTTTAAATTTCACTGCTGTGTCAACAATAAAATCAAGAGCGTCATTTTTAAATGCAAGTTTTATACCATCTATTTTAAAAAGTTTTGTGTATTGCTTAATTAAAGCATTTTTTGGTTCGGTTAAAATACGTTTTAAAGCTTCTTTATTAAGAGGGTCTAAATGAGTTAATACAGGTAAACGACCTATTATTTCAGGAATAAGACCAAAAGATTTTAAATCTTGAGGAGCAATATACTGTAATAAGTTTTCATGGTCTATGTCTTCTATACCGTTTGTAGCACCATAACCAACAGCTCTAGTGTTTAATCTGTTTCCTATTTTTCGTTCAATACCATCGAAAGCACCACCACAAATAAAAAGAATGTCTTTTGTGTCAACAGGTATCATTTTTTGGTCAGGGTGTTTGCGTCCGCCTTGAGGAGGTACGTTTACAATTGCTCCTTCAAGTAGTTTTAATAAACCTTGCTGTACCCCTTCGCCCGAAACATCTCTTGTAATAGAAGGATTATCGCCCTTTCGTGCAATTTTATCTAATTCATCAATAAAAACAATACCACGTTGAGCGTTTTCTACATTATAATCAGCCGCTTGTAATAAACGAGTTAACAAGCTTTCAATATCTTCGCCTACATAACCAGCTTCGGTAAGTACCGTTGCATCAACAATAGTAAAAGGTACATCAAGCATTTTAGCAATAGTTTTTGCTAAAAGTGTTTTTCCTGTACCTGTTCGTCCAACCATAATAATATTCGATTTTTCAATCTCAACATCATCTTTAGTATCTGGTTGCAGTAATCGTTTGTAATGATTGTAAACAGCTACTGATAAAAATTTCTTGGCATCGTCCTGTCCAATAATATAGTTATCTAAAAACGATTTTATTTCGCCAGGCTTTTTAAGTTTAAGTCCATGCAAATTTTTATTGCTTTCGCTTTTTACTTCCTCTTTAACAATGTTTTCTGCTTGCGCAATACACTCGTTGCATATATGACCTTCCATACCTGCAATTAGTATTTTAACATCTTTTCTGCTTCTGCCACAGAACGAACATTTATCCATTTGAATATTTTATAATAAAAAAATTATCTCAGATGATACTTTTGTTATTCTGAATATAACTGTTTGAAGGCTACGATTCTTTGCTCTATTCAGAATTACATAGTAGTACTATTTTTGAGATAAACTTAGTTTGAATTATTTCTTTTTACTAGTGCTTTTTGTTAGTACCTCGTCAATCATACCGTAATCTTTTGCTTCTTGTGCAATCATCCAATAATCTCTATCACTATCTTTTTCAATTTTCTTTATTGAATTTCCAGAGTGTTTAGCAATAATTTCGTAAAGCTCGCCTTTTAATTTCTTAATTTCACGTGCAGTTATCTCAATATCAGATGCTTGTCCTGATGCTCCACCCATTGGCTGGTGTATCATTACTCTTGAATGAGGTAAAGCTGTACGTTTTCCCTTTGTACCAGCAGTAAGTAAAACTGCTGCCATACTTGCTGCCATACCTGTGCAAATTGTTGCAACATCAGAACTTATATATTGCATAGTATCGTAAATACCCAAACCTGCATGAACAGAGCCACCAGGAGAGTTGAAGTAAATACTAATATCTCTGCTTGCATCAACCGATTCTAAAAATAATAATTGAGCTTGAATAATATTTGCAACATAATCGTCAATAGCTGCTCCCATGAAAATAATTCTATCCATCATTAATCTTGAAAACACATCCATTGATGCAACATTCATTTGGCGTTCTTCAATAATAGTTGGTGAAACCCAATTACCATAAATTGAAGCATATTTATCTAAATTTAAACTACTAATACCCATGTGTTTAGTAGCGTATTTTCTGAATTCGTCTTTTGGTACCATAATTTTCTTATATTTTTTTCAAAGATAAATATTTGAAAGCACAATTAAAACACAAGTTGTCATTTTTTGTTTTTTGTTGATTTTTAGAAACGGACCTATAATAGCACCTAAGAAATAAAATATCTATAAATCAATAATTTATACCAAAAATGAAACAAAATTACCGATATAATTCGTTTCTATTTTCCGTATTTTCCATTAAAAATTATTTCCATAACTTGTGCTATGCAAAGATTTTTTGCCTTAAATATACTCAAACCACATAGCTTTTCGGTTTTTCTACTTTTTCTATTTTTATTTGCTTAAAATTTTAAACTCAAAAAAAGAAAAAATAAACCCGTATAAATTCCCTAAAAGCTAAATGGATTGAGTATATTATAGCTAATTAGTTAATAAAAAGAATTTTTGTTATAAATGTTTTATCCCCTTCTTCGTCTGAACAAAAAGCTAGGTAAACACCAGTTTTAACCTTTACACCGTCAAAATTTAATCCATTCCATGTTGCTTGTCCTCCCTCAGCTTGAGTTTCGTAAACTAAATTACCACTAATATCAGTAATTTTAACATTTGCATTAGTAACTAAACCTTTTATTGCGATTAGTCCAGTGTAATCATGTGGCACAGGGTTTGGGTATGTGTAAACATCTTTAAAAACATCATCACCTTCGGTTGCAGTTCCTTTGTGTGAAATTAGCCCCTTTTCTGTTCCAATAAAAATTTCTCCTGTAAGGTCATTAATGCTAATACTTAGAATGTTATTTGATAATAAAGGACTGTTTTCTGTAGTAAAGTGCTCTAATTCTTCAGTTCCGTCGGCTGAAATATGATATACGCCAGAATATTTTGTTCCGAACCATTTAGTATTGTTACCTGTAATAGCTATAGCCGTAACTTCTTCTGTTTCTAGTAGGTATTGAGCAATATCATTTTGTTCAATAATTACTCGTTGTCCTTTAAAATTATTGTTCGAAATATTTGTATTTTTATGTTTGTCTAAAAAAACATCTTTTGCATAAAAATAGGTAATAACACCTTTTGATGTACCTACCCATATTGTTCCATCTTTATCTTCAGCAATACAAAGAGGTTCATTTGAAAGAATGTCATTATTTTCATCTAAAATATAAAAAATATTATAATCATCATCATCAATATTTTCAAATGTACCTTTATCGTTAAATGCAAATAAACCAATACGTGGTAATATAACCCATTTATAATCGTCTTTGGTAACTATCATGTCTCCAATCCAAGCAACAGTAGTTCTGTCACTGTAATTTAAATGATGCCATTTGTTATCAGATGTTTTAACGGCAAATTGGTTATTCATAGCTCTAACCGATACCCAAACATTGTTTTTACTATCAGTAGAAATACTTGAAATTTGTTTTGTTACTGATGATGGGTATTGTACGTCAAAATCGGTATAAATTGTATCAACAATTCCATTAATCATTTGAATTACACCTCCGCTGTACGATGCTAAAAAGACTTTCCTTGAATCATTGTTATCGAAAGTGGCATCAACTAAATCACTTACCCAATCACCATGAATAATAGAATTAGTCCATACATTATTTTTAAAATTCATAGCGTATGCTGTCTTTAATTGTGGAGTCCATAAACTAGTTACGCCTCCTTGCATACCCCAAAGTTCACCGTTTTTTATGCAAGTTTTATAGAAATTTGAAGTAGCAGGACCGTTAGGTTTAATAATATCGTATGAGTTTTTATCATATCTTACTATACCTTTATCATAATCAGCAAAAAAATATGTTGAGTTTTTTAATACTACATCTCTAATATTTGTTTTTTTTATTCCCGAACTTAAATTATATTCATAAACTCTTTTTGTAATATTATCATTTTTATCAATCTGAGTAAAATAACCATCGTTACAAATTAATAACTGTTCTTGGTTTGTTTTAATGCTGTAGTATTTTTTTGCAGTGTCTGGATTAAACAACTGCCAACTATTTCCTATACTGCGATATAAATTATCATTATTCTCGCTAACTTGTTGAACAGCGTATATTGAATTATTGAAAAAATTTATACTTGTGAAATTACTTGTATAATTAGGTATATTTGTTATTAGTTCCCAATTTTCGTAGAATGCTAAATTAGGACTATTTATGTCGGCACGGTATATTCCGTCTTCTGTTGCTGCATAAAAACTATGAGCTGAAGCCGTAAAACAATTAACTTTTTTTTGTGTGCTATTTTCACCAATAAAATAAGTATCTTTTATTTCATTTCTTTTATAATCTAATTTTACAATTCCAAAACCACACGAAAGATATGCAAAAGAGTTATGGAAAAATATACTATTAATGCTTTTCGCACCATAAATTTCTTTACGTTTTATATCAGGAATATTAAAAATGGTATTATTTGCAATAATATCAATGTTACCATTATCATATCCTAAAATTAATACGCCATCATAATATTCGCCTGTAGTTACATTTACATCAGAAAGACCATCAATTCTTGAATAATCTTCGGTGCTATTGTCGTAAGTGTTGTATTTGTATATACCACCATCTGTAATACAACAAACACTATTGCCAACGTCAATAACTTCTTTTGCATTAATATACGATGAGTGTATTCGCCAATCACCTATGGCTATTTGAGCCTTAATATTAGTTGTAAGTAATATTATAATCGAAAATAATAATATTTTTTTACTCATTAAATTTGTATTTAATTATTTAACTATTAACCAAAAAAGATTAATTTTATTGTTTAAACAAAAATAATATATTTATTTTTGAATTGCTATTAAAATTATAAAAATGAATATTACTTTAATACTTATTGGTAAAACTGATGCAGATTATTTAAAAATAGGTGTAGATTTGTACTTAAAACGCTTAAAACATTATGTGAATTTTAATACAATAGTAGTTCCTGATATTAAGAAAAAGAAAAACTTAAGTTTTGTTCAACAGAAAAAAGAAGAGGGTGATTTAATTTTAAAACATATAAAAAATGATGATTTTATTGTATTGCTCGACGAAAAAGGAAAATCGTTTTCGTCTGAAAGTTTCTCTGGTTTTATAAATAAGAAAATGATATCGGGAATTAAAAATTTAGTTTTTATTATTGGTGGTCCATATGGTTTTTCTAACGAAATTTATAATATTGCTAAACATAAAATTGCATTATCAGAAATGACATTCTCACATCAGATGGTTAGATTAATTTTTGTTGAGCAAGTATATAGAGCTTTTACAATTTTAAAAAATGAGCCTTATCATCACAAATAATGCATAGAACTTTATAATATATAAAGGTATTTTTTTAATTACCATAAAATCAATTTTTTATATTAAAATGTACAGTTCTTGTGTAGTTATATTGTGTTTTTGTATAGGCAATTTATTTTGTTAGTTGATAAAATAAATCATATTTTTGTTAAAAAAAATTATGGTAAGAATTACATTTATTTTTATATTATTATTTGTGTACTACAATGGGGTTTCTCAAGAAATTGCAAAAAGAGGAAACGGTGTTAATAATATAATTACGAGTAGTGCTACTAATATTAATAAATTAAAAGCACAAGATTTTAGAAGTACCGATATCTTTTACGAAGATTTTGAGGTAAACGACACATTACCTACAGGTTGGTCAGTTATTGATAATGATGGAGATTCTAGAAATTGGACAATTTCTTCAATGTTTAGCCATTCAGGAACACGATTTATTGTTTCTAGATCTTGGGTAGGTAACGGAATTCATCCTGATAATTATCTTATAACACCCGCAATAACAATATCGGCAAGTGCAGCAAATCCTAGATTAGAATGGTGGAGACGTTCTAATGAAAATGCCTTATACGATAACGAAAAATATAAAGTTTTAGTTTCAACTACAGGAATTAATCTTGCGGATTTTACGGATAATCTTTTTGAAGAAGTAACTGTAGGACATACGTATTTTGAATTAAAAACAATAAATCTTGATGCGTATATAGGTCAAACAATATATATAGCATTTGTTCATTACGATTGTACTAATCAAGATTTTTTAGGTATTGATGATATTAGAGTTTACGAACAACAAGAAAAAGATGCAGGTGTAGTGGCTTTTAAATCTCCTGATAACAGTTCTAATTGTTCGTTAACTGCAACAGAAAACATTACAGTTACAGTAAGAAATTATGGTGTTAATCCAATTAGTAATTTCCCTGTATCTTACGTTCTTAATGGTAATACAGTAACCGAAACATTTACAGGAACAATAAATTCATTAGAAAACGCAAACTACATATTTTCAACAACAGAAGATTTGTCAAATTTTGACACTTATGAATTTAATGCATATACAGAATTAACAGACGATGGAGATAACACTAACGATGCCTTTGATTACAGCATTGTTTCTTCTGATGCAAAAATAGCAATTCAGTTAATGTCAGATAATAAAGCTAATGAACTTCATTGGTGGTTAACTAATTCTAATGGCGACACAGTTGCTACAAATGGAGTTATGGCAAATATGACTCAGCACGATTATAGTGTATGCGTTTTTAATGATGATTGTTATCAATTTGAATTATTTGATGAAACAGGTGATGGTATGGCATTTCAATATCAAGGTTGGTTGAAAATATTCTATAACGGAGATCTTGTAGGTGAAATTACAACATCAGAATCAAATTTTGGTTCAAGTAAGAAATTTTATGCTATTGGTGAAGGTTGTAAACAAAATGATGCAAATTTATTATCTTTAGATTTTCCTGCATTTTCGCAACCTAATGCAAATGTCAATATAAATGGTAAAATTAAAAATATTGGTTCAGAACCTATAACATCTTTAGATATAGACTATACAATAAACGGTGGTGCATCAGTAGGAACATATAATGTTAGTAATTTAAACTTACAAACAGGAGATGTTTATAGTTTTATTCACGATGTAGCATTTAACGAAGCTACGGAGGCTATTTATTCTATTGAAGTTACAGTGTCGCAAGTAAATGGTGTTAGTGATGATGATGTTTCAAATAATACTGTAACAAGAGATATTAATGTATCTCCAGACCATACTTATAAAAATGTATT
>Ga0256827_10001283_pt1 | contig 16024 bp, 5 predicted proteins | sample CV84metaG_FD_185977 | JGI IMG/M metagenome (GOLD analysis project Ga0256827, IMG submission 185977) | Hydrothermal vent microbial communities from East Pacific Rise, Pacific Ocean - CV84 | ecosystem: Environmental > Aquatic > Marine > Hydrothermal vents | place: Pacific Ocean: East Pacific Rise... | reverse complement strand
AGTTGCGGCTCGTATTGATGCAGCTAAACTTGGAAACAAGCAAGGCAAATATAAAATGTTAAGCATTATTTGTACTGAAGAACAAAAAGATGCTTTACTTGATTTAGCCGGCGACAATGTTGTATTAGCCAATACAAATGCTCCCGGACAATTTATTTTAGCAGGTATTGAAGAAGATATTCTTAAAACTGCTGAAACTGCTGAAACATTAGACTACGACCCTAAAGTTTTACAAATAGGTTCGGCATTCCATTCTAAATTTATGGAAGTGGCTGTTGACTCATTTAGAGAAGCCGTAGAAAAATTACCTACAAATAAACTAACAACTCCTATTTTATCAACAATTACAGGTAAATATATCGAGTTTAACAATAGTAAAGAACTTGCTTTACACTTGTCAAAACAGTTAACAACTCCTATTAATATGCCTCGCGATATAAATAAATTATATAACGATGGTATTACCGAGTTTTTAGAAGTTGGTCCTCGTTGGGCATTAACTAAAATGATTGAAGCAACTCTTGACAAAAAAGATTATAGAGCTGTACCATCATTACACCCAAAAGTTGGCGATGCAGAAACTTTCCGTCGTGCTAAAGCTTATTTGGCAAGTATTGGTTATATTAATACCGAAACTAAAAACTCTAATGATGGTGGTATAATTGGAGATAAAGCATTTATTTCTTACTTAGAAAATAACGAACCTGCTGTATTGGCTCTGTTAGACGAGGCTTATAAACGTTTTAACGGAGGAAGTAGTTTTGTTCAAACAAATAAAACAGTAAGTGCTTCATCTGACAAAAAAAACACAAATACAGCTGTAAAACAAAATGACAGCACTCCTGCTGTAGCAACTCCAAAAGCTAATAATACTACAAAAACTGTAGATATTTCTACTTGGATTGCAGGTTGTACCGAGGTTATTGCCGAGGCAACTGGTTATCCTGCTGATATGCTTGGTGTTGAATTAGATTTAGAAGCTGATTTAGGCATCGATTCGGTTCAACGTGCTGAGATTTGGGGTACTATGGTTGAAAAGCGCAGTCTTGACAAAGAATACAGACCAGGACCTATTCGTACTATTAACGAGTTAGCTAACGAACTTGCTAAACTTGCAGGACCAGCAGAGGCTACTCAAACTACATCGGGTGGCGGACAAGTTGATATTTCTACTTGGATTGAAGGATGTACCGAAGTTATAGCAGAAGCTACAGGCTACCCATCAGATATGCTTGGGGTTGAATTAGATTTAGAGGCCGATTTAGGTATCGATTCGGTTCAACGTGCCGAAATTTGGGGTACTATGGTTGAGAAACACAATCTTGACAAGGAATACAGACCGGGGCCTATTCGTACTATTAACGAGTTAGCTAACGAGCTTGCTAAACTTGCAGGTCCTACTGACGCTACTCAAACTACATCGGGTGGCGGACAAGTTGATATTTCAACTTGGATTGAAGGTTGTACAGAGGTTATTGCAGAAGCTACAGGTTATCCTGCTGATATGCTTGGTGTTGAATTAGATTTAGAAGCCGATTTAGGTATCGACTCTGTTCAACGTGCTGAAATTTGGGGTACTATGGTTGAGAAACACAATCTTGACAAAGAATACAGACCAGGACCTATTCGTACTATTAACGAGTTAGCTAACGAGCTTGCTAAAATAGCTGCTCCAGCCGAAACTGTTGAAGCTACATCTGGTGGCGGACAAGTTGATATTTCTACTTGGATTGAAGGTTGTACCGAAGTTATTGCCGAGGCAACAGGTTATCCTGCTGATATGCTTGGTGTTGAATTAGATTTAGAAGCCGATTTAGGTATCGATTCGGTTCAACGTGCTGAAATTTGGGGTACTATGGTTGAAAAACACGGTCTTGACAAGGAATACAGACCTGGTCAAATTCGTACAATCAACGAACTTGCTAACGAACTATCAAAACTTGCCTCATCATCTTCGTCAGCAGAAACTAATGAAGAAAAAACACTTGAAGAAGCAAACGAAAATAGAACTGTATATTCAGAAGTTGTAAATAATTACTTATACAATGGCGAAACTAAAGTTTTAAAAGCCTACGATATTAAAAAATTCGACTCTAAAAATGTAATTGTAATTGTTGACACAGCAAAAGATAAAACAGAATGGAAAGCTAAACTTAAGGGTTTAAATACAAAAAACTCATTCTACACTACTTCTGAAATTTTAAAACTTGATGATAAAGTTATTTCGGAAGCTGATACAATTATCACAGTTTTCTACGAAAAAATATATTCTCTTACTATAAAAAAGATTCAATCTAATTTAAACAAAGAGGTTATAAAATTATACGATGTATTTAAGAAGTTATCAGCTTCGTTTAACGATGCATCAACCCGTATTATTTGCCCAATTACGCAAGACGGAACTTTTGGTAACAACCAAAAAATAAATAAATTATTAGGTAGTTATCCTGCAGGATTTATAAAATCACTACAGTTTGAATATCCAAATATTAAGTTCCAATTAATTGATGCAGGTAAAGAAAAATGGGAAAATATTATTGAAAAAGCTATTAATAAAGTATTTCCATATACCGAAGTTGGTTTCGATAAAGGCAAATGGGTAATGCCTGTAATGCAAAAAACTAAAATACAAGCTGAACCAAATAAAGTTTTAGCTAAAAATGATTTAGTGCTTGTAACAGGTGGTGCAAGAGGTATTGTTTTTGAGTGTGTATTCGCACTTGCTAAACAAACAGGTTGTTCGCTCTTATTAACAGGTCGCTCTGAGCTTATAAAAACTAACGAAGCATGGATTAATACTCCTGCCGAAGATATAGACAAAGTAATTAGAGAAATGGAAATTTCTCTTGTAAAAGAAGAAGGTTTAAATCTTGGTGAAGCTAAAAGAAAAGCAGCTTTCAACAAATCGCAGTGGGAAATATACAATAATTTCGAGAAATTAAAAGCTAATAATATAGAGTTTGAGTACAAAAAATGTGATGTATCTGACAGTGTTGCATTAAAAGCTCTAATAAATGAAACTTCTGAAAAAACTGCTATAAGCGGTATTGTACACGGTGCAGGCGTTCAGCGTTCTAAGCTGCTTACGGATTTAGAAAACGATGCTATAGAAATGGCTTTAGATACCAAAATGCAACCATTGTTTGTGTTTGCCGATGAAATTGATTTTAGCAAATTAAAATTATTCTCTGCATTTGGTTCAATAGCAGGATTATTTGGTAATGCTGGTCAATCGGATTACGCACTTGCAAACGATTTATTAGCTTGCTCGGTTGCATATTTAGGTAAAAAGCATAAAGTATTTGCTCAAACTGTTGAGTGGACTGCTTGGGCAGGTATAGGAATGGTTACCGAAGCCGAAGTAAAACGATTTGCCGATACAGGTTTAACACCACTTGATGTAGAAACCGGAACTAAACTATATGTTGATGCTGTACTTAATACTAAAAAGGATAGAATCGCAGCATTTAACAAAGGAGCTTTATTATCGAGCTCAAGACCTGTAGCTACCGATATTGATAACGAGTATATGATTAAGCGTTTAACAAACGAGTATAACGAAGTAGAATTTTCTTTAGAAAAAGATGCATACTTACATCAACACTTGGTAAACGATAAACACGTTGTTCCGGGTACATTCTCAACAGAAATATTTGCCGAAGCAATTGAAAAAGATAATAAGATTGTTAAAAATATAAAATTCCGTCGTCCGTTATGGATTAGAGAGGAAGGTTTTTCTGTTGAAGTTGTAAAGGCTGATAACAAACTATTGTTACTTCCAACTATTCGACCAGCAATGGACGATAGTGCTTTAGAAAATCTAACTTTTGCAATTAGCGAAACCGATGATATTAAAAATGCATCGAAAGTTAAAATTCCTAAAGTAACAAAGGCTGTTGTTAAAGAACTTAACAAACTTGCAGAAGAAAGTACTGCTCCATTTTATTCAAGATTAGATAGTGAATTTTCAGGAGCTTTAAAATCAGGATCAATATTTAGAGGTGTTTTATCAACTTTAGACAAAGGTGAAAAACTATATTCTTTACTCGAATTTACTGATGAAGCTGCCGATTTATTTGAATTATCAGGCAATTTCTTAATAAATCCGGTAATTGCTGATATGGCGGTACAGGCGTTAGCAGCTTTTGCAATGCAGGCAGAAAATGTAATGTCTATACCATACGAGCTTGAAGAATTACAAGTTTTTGATAAGTGCACTGATAAAAAAATTGTTATTGTTTGCGAAAATGCAGTTCTAACTGATGATGAAACTAAAGCTGATGTTTATGCTTTAGAAGAACAGTCCGGTAAAGCTCTTTTCTTAATGAAAGGATTAGTTTTAAAGGCTATTGCTAAATCGGAATAAGAACAAATATAATGATAAATAGCAGGAGAGGCTGTTTTAAAAGAATTAACGTATTGTCATTCTGAGTAAAACGAAGAATCTAAATTTATAGTATTCACTAAATTATAGATTCTTCACTACGTTCTGAATGCCAAAAGCGAGCCTTTTAAAACAGCCTCTTCACAAATAAAATAGGGAATAAATTAATAATAATATGATACCAAGTAAAACACAAGTAGCTGTTATAGGTTCAGGATTAAGCGGAATGATTTGTGCTTTAGAACTAAAACGTCATAATTTTGATGTTTGTATTTTCGAAAAAAGTATTAAACCGGGAGGTTATGCACATTCATTTAAACGAAAAGGTTTTACTTTTGATGTATCATTACATCATCTTGGAGGATTAGAAAAAGGCGGTCTTACATACGAGATGCTAAAACCTTTAGGGGTTTTGGATAAAATGGAATTTGAAAAAAGAGATATTCTTTTTACATCTCGTTTTCCTGACAGCACCATTACAATTCCAAATTCTCGCCAAGATTCATTATTATTTTTATCAGAATTATTTCCTAAAGAAAAGGCGAACCTTAAAAAAATGTTCGACTATCTTGAAACTCTTAAAGAACATACTATTGCAAGAATATTATATCCTGATTATTCAATATCACCGGAAGAATCGCTTAATGCAAAACATCGCGACGACACATTTTATCAGTTATTAAATATTTTTATTAAAGATGAAAAACTAAAAACTATTATTGCTCAGTTATGGATGTATTTAGGTTTACCACCTGAAAAATCAACAGCAAATTACACAAACTGTATTTTCACAAGTAGCTTTATGGAAGGTACTTATCACGTAAAAGGAGGTGGAGCAGCAGTAACAAAAGCCATTGTAGAAACTCTTGAAGAAAATAATGTAAAAATATATTCAAAAAATGGTGTAAAACGCATTGTTGCCGAAAATGCTAATGTTAAAGGGGTTGAACTTGAAAGTGGCGATTTTGTAGAGGCTGATTACGTGGTTTCTAATGCAGACCCTTATCAAACAGTTTTTGAGTTATTACCTGAAGACCAAATTTCTAAGATTTTCAAATTCAGGTTAAATCAAATGCAGCCGTCTTTGTCAATTTATGCAATGTATTTAGGACTTGATTGCTCAACTGAATCCTTAGGTATTCCAGAAAGTAATTATTTTTATAACGAATCGTATAATCTTGAACAAGCATATAAAAACAGTATTGAAGGCAAGGTTGAAAAAACTGATTGGTGCTTATCAAACTATGCAAGTAAATTTAACGATTTTTCTAACGAAACAAATGGTGTACTTTCGGTTGCTGAATTAACTCCGGCAGGTAATTGGTTCGACTTGGAAAAAGACGAATATAAAGCTCAGAAAGAACGTGTAAAAAATATAATGCTTGATAAATACGACAAGCAATTTCCGGGTTTAAAAGACCACGCTAAAATTGTTGAGTTTGGTACTCCAAAGACAATGAAACGCTATTCGGGCAATCATATGGGAGCTATTTATGGTCTGGCACAAACTGTAAAACAATCAAATAATAGAAGATTGGCAAACCGCCTTCCTGTTAACGGCGTATTTTTATCCGGTTCGTGGACACAAGCCGGCGGTGGTTACGAAGGTGCTATGATGGGAGGTTTACAAACAGCACACTCTGTTATTGATGTTGCCAATAAAATTTGGATGAAACCGGGTATCTTCTTTAACGAAGAACACAAGAATACAACAAAAAAAATTCCTGAACACGATTATCTTATTTATCCATTTATTGCAAAAGTGTATCCTGATGATGTAGATTACACTACTAATATAAAATCGACAGGTTATTTACGAGTACTTGACCGTGCAAGAGTTGAATTAAGCAACCAAAGTGACGAACTAAAAGCAATAAAACCTATTCTTGATGAGTGTTTTGTTAATCTTTATCAGATAATTATAAATGTTCACGATTACGCAAAACTTGACAGCTCAATAAATATTAGAACCGGATATCGTAAAAACACATCGCATAGAGCTTCGGTTGACCAAGTAATTTACGATGAAGAAGGTAACTTACTAGCTGAAGCTATTTCAGATATAATGTTTGTAAAAAAAGGTGGCGATTTAATTGAGTTACCTGCGGCATACCCCGATAATGTTACACTTCCTTTCGATTTAGGAAAAGCTAAATTGCCAAAAATAATGTTCTCTAATAAAGAACATTTCACAAATAAATCGGAATACACAATATACTACGAAGATACTGATGCACAAGGTATTGTATATAATGTTTCTTATGTTAAACTTTGCGAGAAAGCATTTTGGGATATTAGAAATAAAATATATGATGATGGCAAGCCAATTACTGCAAAGCCTAGCAGAATTGAAATTAGATTTGCAAAATCGTTAAGTTTGGGCGATGTTGTTGAAATATGGACAGGTACAAGAATAATAAATGATAAGGAGTTTGCTATTGATTACAGACTAATTAATAAAGCTACCCGAGATATTTTAACCGATGTATATATTGAGTATAAAAAGGACTAGATTGTAAAATACATAATAATATTTGTTTAATTATTTAACTGTTTATTAGTTTAACTTAGGTACTATAAACAGATAAACGAATAACCAAATAACCAAAATATTTTAACTATTAAACATTAAGTATTGGATAACATAAACGTATATTATACAAAACTCAATTCAAATTTTCCTAAAGAAAAATTTGATGAGTATTATAATGAGTTGCCCAATATTCTAAAAAATAAAATAGATAGACTTATAGGCCAAAAGCCTAAATTACACAGTTTAATTGGCTCAAAATTACTCTCTATTGCACTAAACGATTATAACTATCCCAAAGAAATATTAAGCAATATTAAATATACCCAAGATGGTAAACCATATATAAAAGATACATTTTATTTTAATATTTCGCACTCTGATAATATAGTTATTTGTGCTTGTTATAAATCAAACATTGGTGCTGATATTGAAAAAATTAAGACTAGAGACATCAATAAATTAAGAACATTTCTGAATAAAGAGGAATATGATAAACTGTCTACATCAAACGAACAAGACCGTCTTTTTGCTGAAATATGGACTCAAAAAGAGTCTTTCTCTAAATTAATTAGCAAGGGTATGAATTTATCGTTTCCCGAAATAAACATCATTAACCAAACAATTTCATACAATAACAAAACTTGGTATTTATATCCATTAAATATTGATGATGATTATTCGTTTCATATTTGTATTGATGATATTGAGCAAAAAATCTACTTGAGAGAAATTATTTTGTGATTATGTCTTATCCCAAAATACGACTACAAATTAAACAATATTTTAAGTGATACTTTTATACACATTTTCTGGTGTTTTATATTTCAAAGACAAATATAATCTTTCAGAATATATAATTTAATTGCATTTTTTATAGCTCTTTGAGCGTGTTTAATATTAGAAAAAGCTTTATCAATAAAGAATTCATCTTTTATAATACTGTTAACACGTTCAGCAATAACGTTTTCACAACAATGCTTTTCCTCTGTCATACTGATTTTAATATTATGTTTCTTTAGCTCGTTAACATATTTATTACTACAATATTACACCCCTCTATCAGAGTAATGAAAAAGTCCTTATATGTTTAAAGAATACCTTAGAGCCAGTTTAACCCGCATTATTCATACTAAATTAATCATTTAAATTTATAGAGCTAAAACAAATAAAATCATTATAAGTTATTCTCAAAACATATAGACCACCTTTTTTTGTAATAACTAAACCACTATGGATTGAAAATCCATAGGTTTAAAATACGAATGAAATTCGTTTTTAATTTATAGAACTTTAAAAGACGCTAATTAACACAAATTTATTACGATTTAATAATTATCATACAAAATCATTAAAATCTGCGTCAAAAAAATATTTTTAGAAACTGAAAGTCTTGCACTGAAAGTGCATAGTTTCAACTAACGAATGAGACCAATGAATTTTTTGGGCTAAAACATCGTTCAATTAAAACAATTCTTTCTTTTAAATTAGAGTTTCATCTTTTAGGCAACATACTAAATAATAAAGGAAATGCTACTCCTTGATAAACTATGCCAAGCATGAAAATATTTATGTCAGTTCTCCCAAATTTCCGACTAGGTTCTATCTATTGATAATGTTAAATTTGTTTTATCAGGTAATTAAACAAATATGAGCATTGCTATTATACTAGAACCTAAGCTATATCCTAACAAAAACCTTTGTATTCTGCATAAATAAGAACTAACTTCTGTATCTGTATCATAGACTCTTACAAAACTCTCAAAGCTGATTGTTCTAACTTTTGTTAAAGCAATTATAAAAAAAGAACTAAATTTTACTCTAACTAAATTTATTTTTACTTTAAAATATGTTTCAATAGATGAAATTAAATCACTATCTTTACTCTAAACATTGGTATTCTTCATTAAATAAACATTTGGCAAATATTCATCTAACATACTGAATATCAATATTTTCACTAAATAACCCGACAGCTATCTGATTGATAATCAGTATTTTATTTTTTTGTCATATACTAAAATTTAATATACTAACAACTAATTACTAATTAATAATTGTCGATTATTAATAGTTTTTATATATTCGCAGATTATTTTATAACACTTAATTATTTAATTACAAATGGCAACATTAGAGAAAATAAGGAATAAAGCAGGTTGGTTAATTTCTTTAGTATTAGGATTAGCTTTGTTAGCTTTTATTTTAGGCGATTTCTTGAAAAAAAGAAATAATAGACAAACTGATACAAGTATTGCAGAAGTTTTAGGTGAAGAAATTCCTTATAATGATTATCAAAGTCGGTTACAAACTTTGACTGAGAATTATAAAGCTAATACTGGTAAAACAGGATTAGATGATAAAGAGTCAGAGATGATGAGAGATCAAACATGGGATGCACTTATTAAAGAAGTTGTAATGGACAATGAGTTTAATGAGTTGGGAATTGAAGTATCAGCAGACGAACTTTACGATATGGTTCAAGGGAAAAATTTAGATCCAAGTATTTTACAAGCACCTATTTTTAAGAATAAACAAACAGGCCAGTTTGATAGAAATTTAGTAATTCGCTATTTAAAATATATTGAGAATGATGCTGATGAAAAAGATAGAATGATGTGGTTGGCATTTGAAAAAGAATTAGAAAATAACAGAAAAATTTCTAAGTATAATAATTTAATAAAAGGAGCTTTCTATATCACAAAAAACGAACTCGACATGAAAAAAGATGAAGAGTACAAAAAAGTTGATATTGAATATGTCTTAAATTCATTTAATTCTGTAGTAGATAGTACAGTAACATTAACAGATGCAGATTACAAAGCATATTATGATGAGCATAAGTATCAGTTTGAGCAAGATGCATCTCGTACAATAGAGTACATTACTTATAATATTGTTCCTTCACAAGACGATATTAAAAAAATGGAGACTGATATGAATGAAATGAAGGAAGAGTTCGCAAATGCAAAAGACGGAATTCAGTATGTTAATATTAACTCTGACATACCATATAAACCAATAAATTATAAGCCGGGAGAATTAGAACCACAAATAGATACAATTATGTTTGCTGCTGATTCTGGTTTTGTTTACGGACCTTATATTGTTGATGGTAATGTATATAAAATTGCAAAATTAGTTGGTATTAAGATGATGCCAGATTCAGTTAAAGCACGACATATTTTATTACAGGTTAAAACACAAGAAGAATACGTTAAAGCTAAAGCATTAGCCGATAGTTTAAAAACACTTATTGATGGTGGTGCTAATTTTGCAGAACTTGCAAAACAATATTCTGCAGACAAAGCATCAGCTATTGATGGTGGTGATTTAGGATTTTTTACAGAAGGTAAAATGGTTAAACCTTTCGAAGATTTTTGTTTTAATGCAAAAGCAGGCGATATTGGTATTGTAAATTCTCAATTTGGAATTCATATTATTGAAGTAACAGAATTAGGTAAATTAGCAAAAAGAGTAAATGTAGCATTTATTCAAAGAGAGTTATTGCCTAGTCAAGCTACAATGCAAGCTATTTATGCTGAAGCTGGTAAATTTGCTGTAGAAAATAATACTGAGGAAAAATTTAATTCGTATTTAGCTAATAATGATAATTTAACTAAAAAAATAGCTTCTAATCTTAAAGAAAATGATAAAACAATAGCTGGATTAGAATCGCCAAGAGAAGTTATTCGTTGGGCATATAAAGCGGAAAAAGGAGATGTTTCTCAACCCTTTGAGTTGCCAGGACAATTTGTGATTGCGGTACTTACAGAAATAAAAGAAAAAGGAACTGCTCCACTCGAAGATGTTAAAGAAGAAATTAAACGATTTGTAATGAATACAAAGAAGTTTGAAATGTTAGCACCTAAAATGAAAGGTAGTTCAGTTAGCGAAATAGCATCGGCAATAGGTCAAGAAGTTAAAACTGCTGCAAATATGAATTTTAATGCATTCTCAATACCTGGAGGTGGTTTTGAACCAGATGTTATTGCAGTTGCAACCGCAATGAACGAAGGCGAAATGTCTACACCTATTGAAGGTAGAGCAGGGGCCTATGTGTTTAAAGTTACTAAAGTTGTTAAAGACGAAAATGCTGATGAAAACAAAATTAAATCTAAATTAGCTACGGGATTTAAAAATAGAGTAACTTATCAAGTATTTGATGCTTTAAAAGAAAATGCTAATATTGTAGATAACAGAGCAAAATTCTTTTAATCAAAAGAATTATTCGAGGCTTAGCCTCTGGGTGCTAATGGAGTGAAGTGTAAAAAAGAAATTTCGTTTTTGTTTCTTTAGGTCAAAATGAAACGAACGAAATTCCTCTAAGGCTCTGTATCGACAATAGTTTTTTTAAATAATTCTCTTTAATAATAAAAAAATAACATAAAAAAGGGATTGATATTTTATCAATCCCTTTTTTTTTATAACTTTATAAAAAAAACAATGAGAGTATTTTTGTTTCTAAACTTACTAGTATTAAGCCTATTAACTTACGCTCAGGATTTTCCTTATAAAAAATTTACAATATCAGATGGACTAGCACAGTCGCAGGTAATAGCCCTCGAAATAGATAATAAAGAACAGGTTTGGGCCGGAACAAATGGTGGCGGTATTAGTGTTTACAATGGAGTCTCTTTTAAAAATTACACAACTAAAGATAGCCTTACTAGTAATTATATTTATTCATTATTTAAAGACTCAAAAGGAAACATATGGGTTGGAACTAATAATGGTATTACTTTGTACTCTAATAATGGTTTTACTAAATATACTGAGGGTTTTAAAGATAAGGAGATTGTTTTTTCAATAACAGAAACAAAAAAGAACGAAATAATAGCAGGTTCAAGCTATGGCTTAAAAAAGTTTAATAATAATAATTTCAAAAAAATTATTACTAACACAATTATCGATAGTTGTTATATTCATAAAATATTTATAGATAAATATGATAATATTTGGGTAGGCACTCATACTAGAGGAATTATCAGGTATGATGGAGTTAATGCAACAAAATTTTCATTAGAAGAAGGCTTGCCCGAAAATACAGTACGCACAATATTTCAAGACGAAAAAGGAAATATTATTGTAGGAACAGATAAAGGTGTTTGCTTTTTAGATACATTACTTAATTTACATTTTAATCCGGAAAATAATACACAAACATTTACAGATGGCTTACTAAGTAAATCGTTAAATGTATTATTAATTAATTATAATGGTTGGTTTATTTCAGGACACATTATAAATAATAAATCACACAAAGAAAGAATTATTGAATTTTCAGAAAAATCATTAAGACAAATAAAACAGGATAACGAAGGTAATCTATGGATAGGTACGAGAAATGGACTAATAAAATTTGATTCTGAAATAAAATTTGTAAGCTATTTTAATAGTAAATCAGGAGGAAGTGGAGTTAATTCTTTTGCAATATATTCTAACGATTCAAATATTTATATTGGTGATTATAGAAAAGGTATAAGAGTATTAAAAAATAAAAAACACACAATAAATCAAGATGCTAAATCTGGAAAGTATACCAAATTAAAAGAAGTATTAGGGGCACGTGTTTTTTCTATAATAGAAGATTACTCTAGTACTCTATGGATTTCTACTTGGATGGGTATAACTGCTCAAGATTTAAAAAAAGATATATCCTTAAGCTATACTATAGAAAAAATAGGTGATGTCAAAAATAAGGTTTCTCTCCCAGCAAATTACAATACGACTGTAAATACAAGTGTTTTGTTTCCAGACAGCTCTATATGGTTTGGAACAAAAGAAGGTATAATAACTTATAATAAAGGAAAATTTTCATTATTATCAGAAAAGAAATCTGAATATAATAAATTAAAAAATATTGAAATAATAAAACTTTATGTAGATAGTATAGATGTATGGGCTACAACAAAAAATGGAATAATTAAAATAACTAATAAAGGAATAGAGGAATACGGTGTTAGAGAAGGTTTTGTCGATACACAGGTTAACGATATGACTGTTGATTCTAAAGGTAACCTTTGGTTAAGTTCACGAGAAGGCTTGTTTTTTTATGATAAACAAAAATTTTTAAATGTATCAAAAAAGTTTAATATTGATTTTGAATCAATTTATATAATTCAAAAAGATAATTTAAATAATCTGTATGTAGGTACAAACAATGGTTTATATAAATTCAGTCTTAATGATTTTTATCAAAAAGATTCAATAATCTTAACTCATTATGGTAAAGAAGAAGGTTTTTTGGGTGTAGAGTGTAATCGTGGAGCATCATTTAAAGATAAGGAAGGTAATTTGTGGTTTGGTACTGTAAATGGTGCAGTTAAATATTTTCCAAAAAATGACACAAAAAATATAGTTGAACCTAATACTTATATATCAGAGATCACACTTAGTTTGGGTAAAGACTCAATACTAAATTATGGCGATGGCGTAGATGAAAAAGGTTTACCAACCCACTTAGAATTAGCATATAATAAAACACATTTAACATTTCATTTTATAAGTACAAGTAAAAAAATACTATCAAAAGTTAAATATCAATATAAATTAGTACCATTAAACGATGAATGGATTCCTGTAACAAATAATATAGCCGATTTCCCAATTTTACCTGATGGAAAATATATCTTTAAGGTTCGTTCCTGTAACAATGATGGTATATGGGATAAAACTCCTGCAGAATTTAGCTTTGTAGTAAATCCCCCGTTTTGGAAAACATTATGGTTTATCTTTTCGGTAGTTTTATTAGGTATAATTATAGTTATTTCATATATACATATCCGAGAACGTAAACTAAAAAAAGAAAAAGACATTCTTGAACAAAGAGTAACGGAAAGAACTAAAGAGGTTGTACAACAAAAAGAAATAGTTGAAGAAAAGAATAAAGATATTACTGACAGTATTAACTATGCTCGAAATATTCAACAGGCACTTTTACCAGGAGAAGAAGATTTTAGAAATAGTTTTAAGCAGTCGTTAATTGTATATAAACCAAGAAATATTGTTAGTGGTGATTTTTATTGGCTTTCAACAAAAAATAAACGAACATTTATTACAGCTGCAGATAGTACAGGACATGGTGTTCCCGGAGCATTTATGAGTATGCTTGGAATGGCATTCCTTGACCAAATTGTAAGTAACGATCCTAGTATTAATGCTGCCGAGGTACTAAATCAAATGCGCCAAAATGTTATGAGCTCGTTAAAACAAGGCGAAAAAGGAAAATCTAGAGATGGAATGGATATGGCATTATCCATTATTGATTGGGAAAATAATATACTAGAATTTGCAGGAGCGAATAATCCGCTTTATATTATTTCAAAAGATACTAAAAAAAATAATTCGGTATTAAAAAAAGAAGAAATTATTTTGCCTAAAGTTATAGGTAATAATGGTTATAATTTATTTGAGATTAAACCAGATAAAATGCCAATAGGCTACTATATTAAGACCGATGATTTTACAAATCATGAAATTAAAATTGTAAAAGGAGATATTATTTTTATGTTTTCTGATGGTTATGCTGACCAATTTGGAGGCGAAGATGGTAAAAAGTTTAAGTATAAAAAGTTTAAACAATTACTTCTATCAAACGCAGATTTACCAATAGAGCAACAGCAATTAATAATAGATAATACATTTGAAGAATGGAAAAAAGGTTATGAGCAACTCGATGATATTATTGTAGTTGGAATAAAACTATAGTTAAGTAATTCTTTGCTACAACCTTTTATTAACTTTATAAGTCTAAAAAATAAAACAAATAATGAGAATTTTACCAATAATGCTTTTCGCATTTATCTTAACTGCATCAGCACAGCAAGTTCGAGAATATTATAACTTTAATAAATCAAACGATAATAATTATCAAAAATATGTAAATCGGTATAATAATTTACTTTCTAAGTATAGAAATATTGATTTAAAACAGTTGCCAAAATTTGATAGACCTGACCTAGCTGCAGAACATGATTTTATTATGACAGTAGATCCTGCTTTGGGTTACGTACCCTACGAAAGAAAAGTAGCAGCATATAATTATGCAAAACTGTTATTATCGCAAAAATCGGCAATACCAAACGTTGAATGGACTGAACGTGGCCCTGATAATATTGGAGGTAGAACACGAGCTTTAATGTTTGATCCAAACGATTCGCAAAGTAAAAAAGTGTGGGCTGGAGGTGTTTCCGGTGGATTATGGTATAATACTGATATTACATCAGTAGCTAATCAATGGCAAAATGTTAACGACTTTTGGACGAATATTGCAATATCAACAATTGCTTACGACCCTTCAAATACAAATATTTTTTACGTAGGAACAGGAGAAGGATGGAGTTCTAAAATGGCTAAAGGAAACGGCATTTGGAAAACAACCGATGGTGGTAATTCATGGAATCAGTTAGCAAGTACAACAAATGGTAATTTCGATTATAACCAGAAAATTGTAGTAACCTCAACAGGGTGCATAATTGCCGGAACCGAAGAAGGCCTTTATATTTCTGATGATGGTGGAGTAAGTTGGTCTCAAAAAATATCAAATTTTTTCTCCGATATTGAAATTGCAGCAAATGGTGATATTTATGCAGCAAAAGGGAAATTGGGGGTAGCAGGTAATTTATATAAATCAACTGATAATGGAACAAGTTGGGCTAGTATTTTACCAAGTGGAGGAAACCCTGAAAGAATCGAAATAGCCTGTGCTCCATCTAATTCACAAATAGTATATATAGTTGCAGCAAATGGTACAACTGTTGAATGGATGAAAAAATCTACTGACTCTGGAGTTACATGGAACGACATTACAATTCCAATGTATTCAAATCAAGATTGTTCTGAATCAACAAATGACTATACAAGAGGACAAGCATGGTACGATTTAATTTTAACAGTGAATCCAACAAACGAAAATGATATTTATGCAGGTGGAATTGATATTCATCATTCAACGGATGGGGGAAACACATGGCAATCAACAACATATTGGACAGGAGCTTGTGCAACTTATGTTCATGCAGACCAACATGCAATGATGTTTCGTCCAAGCGAATCAAATCAAGCAATTGTAGGTTGTGATGGTGGCGTTTTTTATGCTGATGATATTG
>Ga0256827_10001282_pt1 | contig 16035 bp, 16 predicted proteins | sample CV84metaG_FD_185977 | JGI IMG/M metagenome (GOLD analysis project Ga0256827, IMG submission 185977) | Hydrothermal vent microbial communities from East Pacific Rise, Pacific Ocean - CV84 | ecosystem: Environmental > Aquatic > Marine > Hydrothermal vents | place: Pacific Ocean: East Pacific Rise... | reverse complement strand
TGATGGGTGACCGGCGGCTGGTAATAAAAAATGGCGGGATTGACAAGATTATCGAATCAAGTCAGGCAGAACGGAAAAACCTGGCATCCCTTGAAGAACTGGACAATAAACTCCTGGCACTGAGAAACAGAATTCGGACCGGGGAAACTCTGGAAAATATTTAAGGAGAAAAGAACCATGCATGATGGATGTAGTGGAAGTTTTGGAAACGGAGAGCAAATCGTTAACAAATTAAGACAGATGGGATTCAGCAGTTATGCAATGCCGATTCCGCCTGAAATTAAGTGTACCAGTTGCGAAGAGACATTTACCATGCAAACCATGGAGTACCGCTGCGATAACTGCGGGATGGTTTATGGTGTGACCCCCTGTCATGCAACTGACCCCGATAGCGTACAACCGGCCGGTATTAATTATTAAAAATAACAATCCCCGTAATAACGACTGCTATTACGGGGATTATAGTCACAATATGGAGAGGATCAACTACGAAGACACCTCATTTGCCAGTGCCGATATATACTTCCAGAGTTTGTCGTGAATCGAAGGATCGAGTTCATCAAATCTGATCCCGACACTATGCTTGCCTTTGTGGCTGTTTCGGGCATTTTGGGTCCAACAGATCTGGCCATGGATTGAGAGAACCTGGTCATCATCGGGCAACACAAATTCGACCGAAATAGCCCCACCAACCCGGGGGAGCAAATTTGACTGAACCATTTCAACACAGGCCCCCTCAGTACTTAAATTAAAAAATGTACCGTAGCATTCACCCCTGCTGTAACCAATTTTGGCCGATAACGGAATCGGAAATTCATAACGGTAATTTGCCCGTGCACCCGTCATCATCCCCTGCAAGATGGTCATAAATTGCTCAATACTCCGCTTACTCATCTCCGTAGACGCTGAATTACCCGCCAAAGAATTACGCTCATCTATCACTTCATCAAGCAATTTACGATAGCGAAAAAACCGCTTTAGCAGATCATTTCGATCAAAAGTGAACCCATTTGACGAAACCAAAACATTCGCTACGGAAACTTCAACATGACAATGCTCACAGACAATCGTCTTAATCTCCGCCAGTAGCACAGACTTAATATACTTGTCACAATTGGGGCACTTCATGATTAACATAGAGAATATCTTCTACTTTCAGTAGCAAACATGCTTCCGTTTAGGACAGAGACAATGTTAATCCAGGATACCACTGCTGGAATCAGAACTATAAAAGTAAACAACCCATACGGGTTAACTACAACTAATGACACTATAGGGAAAGTTATTGAATTTCAAGCAAAAAATAGTCAACCGGTCATCAGTTGGCCGCCGCAAAAGAATCGGTCAAAAAAAGACAAAAGGGGCTGACAGATGATTGATCTATCAGCCCCTCAAAGGGTCGTACAATTGTCATGTGCGAAAGCGACTTAGGCTTCTTCCTCAGCGTTAACCACAACTTTAATCTCAGCAACAACACCGGCATCTAACTTAACCGAAACAGTATGCTCGCCAAGAGATTTGATCGGTTCCCCAAGTTGAATCTTCTTCCGATCAATTTCAACTCCAGCAGCTTGCAATTTGGCTTCGATATCCATCGAAGTTACCGAACCAAACAACTTACCATCTTCACCGGCACGCTGAGTGAAGACACAGGCAACCTTCTCAATCCGAGCCTTAACTCCTTCAGCATCCTGGGTCACTTTAGCCAGTTTACGGGCCAATTGGCGCTTCTGATGATCCAGTTCCTTGACGTTGCGCTCGTTCGCTACACTGGCCAGCTGTTTGGGAATCAGATAATTTCTGGCATAGCCGGCTTTAACTGAGACGACATCGCCAATAGTCCCAAGACCATCGATATTCTCTTTTAAAATAATACTGGTATTCATGTCTCTCCTCCATATTGGATCGAGTTTATATTTTCTTTTGTCTGGGGCGGCGAAAATCGATCCACAGATCGAAAACACCGACACAGGTAATAATTATTGGTAATGGATTGAAAATCGTCAACAACAGATAGATCAACCCTTTAACCAATGGTGAATAAGTTTTTTTCTGCAAAAAACTGTTAACAACAGCCATCCCCTGAAAGAAATAGAGGGGGAGCAATATAACCAACAGATTCCTTCCGATTAACGAAACTGCATCCAGCGGAGCCAGCAAACTAAACCCGGCAGCTATCAATAACCAGATCAACCCGGCAGGTAAGCGCCAGATGGCAAACGGGGTTCCTGAAATCTGGTACCAGTTCCCCTTTAAACGTTGCAGTAACAATAAACAAAAGGTCTGAACTGCCAATAGCGACGCAAGATAAAGACCGTAAAACGTCTCGCCGATAAATACTGCAAGGCTATCGACAATCTGTTGCATATCCTGTAATTGCGCTTCACTGAAACCACTATCCCGATAAATCTGCATCGCCTGATCAACTTCAGAGTGGATCATTTGATCTATCAGCATCGGGAGGCTGATCCCACTCGTTGCAACAGCCGATAACATCATCACTGCTGTGGCGACAAGTGAACCGATAGTTGCATAAAGCAAAGCACGGTCCCAGGGCAGTTGCCGGCGTAAAAACAGTGGCAACAATAAAGAACCTACCCCAAAAATTCCCAAATAAGCAAACAGCGTATACAGTGATGCCAACTGCAACAACAGGATGCCGGTCACAGCAACAACAATAACCCCGGACCGCAGACCGAAGCGCATACTCAGGTAGGCAGCAGCAACAGGGGTCAGGAGATTAAGAAAAGCACCTGCCGAGCCAAGCCAGCTCACTCCGAGCAGGCAAAGCAGTGTCACCCCAATTCCGGCTGCGGTCAAAAGTACCGACTGAACTTTCATCCTGAGAATACTGGCACTACGACTTAAAGCGAGTGTGATGCAGTATAGGGCAGCAGTGCAATTTGCCGGGCATTTTTAATTGCTTCGGCAATTTGCCGCTGGTGTGCAGCACAGGTCCCGGAAATACGCCGGGGAACAATTTTGCCCCGCTCAGACAGATAATATCTCAAGTTGTTGGTATCTTTGTAATCGATCTTCTGTTTTTTATCGGCACAGTAGCGGCAAACTTTACGCCGGCTGAAACGACGCCGGGGTGGTGCTGAAGATGGACCGGATGATCTTTCGTAAGCCATGAATATTCTCCTCATTGGTGCCGGTCTGAATTTATCAGACGGCGACTCAAGTATTTATTGATTACTTCTCTTCGGTTTCTGGTGCAGCATCAGCAGCAGGGGCAGCCTCTTTGGCAACCGGCTCTTCCGTTACCGGTTCAGCGTCTGCACTGGACGTTTCGGCAGCTGTTTCTTCTGCTTTCTCTGCAACAGGTTCTGCTTCAACAATTGCAGGAAATTCGGCATCAAATCGAACGGTGAGGAAGCGGAGGATTTTTTCATCCAGCCGTAACCGCCGCTCAAATTCAGCAATCACTTCAGGTGCTGCCGAAAAGAGAGTCTGGACATAACAGCCACGCTCAACTTTTTGAATTGGGTAGGCTAACTTACGGGTACCCCAGTTGTCCAGTTTGTAGATCTCAGCCGCTTGATCGGTAAGAACTTTCTGGAATTTTTCCACCATCGCTGTCAGCTCGTCGCCGACAACATCCGGGTGGATAATGTAGAGTGATTCATAATTTCTCATCAGTGTATCTCCTCTAGGATTAACAGCCCCGGACACTACCCCGGAACAAGGTGTGTCTGAATCCCCAACGGATTCAGACGAAACAATAGCTTTTATCACAGTCAATCAATTGGTTCAAGGTTTTTTACTTGAACCAAGCGTCAACAGGATCAAACGTTAAAGCGGAAGTGCATCACATCACCGTCTGCAACCCGGTACTCTTTCCCTTCAAGCCGTAACAGCCCTTTTTCTTTAGCACCGGCTTCACCGCCGGAATTAACATAGTCATCATAAGCGGTTACTTCTGCCCGGATAAAACCTTTTTCAAAATCGGTATGGATCACTCCGGCAGCCTGGGGTGCCAGTGCTCCGGCAGAAACAGTCCAGGCCCGCACCTCTTTTGGGCCGGCAGTAAAATAAGTAATTAAACCAAGCAGGTGGTATCCGGCATGAATCATCCGCTCAAGACCAGCCTCTTCCAGCCCCAGTTCCTGCAGGAATTCCTGTTTTTCTTCCGGTTCCAACTCAGCAATCTCTGCTTCAATTTTACCGCAGATAGTAACCATCTCAGCTCCTTCAGCCTCTGCATGGCTCCGCACTTTCTGGACAAATGGATGGTTCCCCTGCAGATCATCTTCAGCCACATTAGCAACATAAAGAACCGGTTTTAAGGTGATCAGGTGAATCTCATTGAGCAGACTGCGCTCTTCCACATCAAGAGCAACGGATCGGGCCGGCAACCCCTCATTTAAAGCAGCCGCTAACTTCTCTAATACCAGCATCTCCGCCTGCAGTTTTTTATCACCACTTTTCGCCTGCTTCTTGCCACGGAGGATCCGGTTATCAATACTATCGAGATCGGCAAGATTCAATTCGGTTTGAATCACTTCAATATCCCGCAACGGATCGATATCACCATCGACATGGACAACATTTTCATCCTCAAAACAGCGGACAATATGGGCAATCGCATCGACCTGGCGGATATGACCGAGGAACTGGTTCCCCAGCCCCTCGCCCTTGCTGGCCCCCCGGACCAATCCGGCGATATCAACAAACTCCATGACGGTTGGAACAATCTCCTTCGGGTGGACAATACTTGCCAACACGGCCATGCGCTGGTCCGGAACAGAAACAATCCCTACGTTAGGTTCAATTGTACAGAAAGGGTAATTTGCCGACTCGGCTCCTGCCGAAGTTATTGCATTAAATATTGTCGACTTTCCAACGTTGGGAAGCCCGACAATGCCACACTTAAAGCCCATAATTTTTTCCTCTAAATTCCTCTAAAAATAATGATAGCCGGAGCAAAAGCCCCGGCTATCAGATCAAGCAGTAAAATAAGCAGTTTCAGGTAAACCCGCGATCATCACACCAGCAATGGCGCGATAACCAACGCAACAACACTCATCAGTTTAATCAGAATGTTCATTGACGGCCCAGAAGTATCTTTAAAGGGGTCACCAACGGTATCACCGATAACGGCAGCAGCGTGAGCATCACTCCCTTTTCCTTCACCTTCGAGTTGACCACTCTCAATGTACTTCTTGGCATTATCCCAGGCTCCACCACCGTTTGACATCATCAGTGCCAGCAACACACCGGTCAGGGTCGCTCCTGCAAGCATCCCACCTAAAGCTTCTTTACCAAGCAGAAAACCGATCAGTACCGGAGCAGAAACAGCGATCACGCCAGGCAAAATCATTTCCCTGAGGGCTGCTTTAGCGGAGATGTCAACACAACGCTGGGAATCAGGCTTAACCCCCTCTTTACCTTCCAGAAGACCCGGGGTTTCACGAAATTGGCGCCGGATCTCTTCAACCATTGCTCCGGCAGCTTTACCAACGCTGGTCATGGTCAGTGCACCCATGAAAAACGGCAGGGCCCCACCAAGCAACAAACCAATAACAACCATCGGGTTGATCAGGTTTATCACCTCAAGCTGAACGGTTGTTGCATAAGCTGAGAACAGTGCCAAAGCAGTCAATGCGGCAGAACCAATCGCAAAACCTTTACCGATTGCAGCCGTAGTATTACCGATTGCATCCAGTCCGTCAGTAATTTTCCGCACATCAGGACCAAGACCGGCCATTTCAGAAATACCACCAGCATTATCAGCGATTGGGCCGTAGGCATCAACCGTCATGGTCACGCCAACAGTGGCCAGCATCCCAACTGCAGCAATCCCGATACCATAAAGGCCGGCACAGTAGTTTGCAGTAAAAATACTCACACAAATGATAAGGATAGGGAGAACCGTAGATTCAAGACCGACCGCCAGCCCGTGAATAATATTGGTTGCAGGACCGGTCTTGCTGGCTTCAGCAATCCGTGCCACGGGAGCATGTGCGGTGTAATATTCGGTAACCTGACCAATGGCGATACCAGCTAGAGTACCGGCCAGAATTGCCCAGAAGATTCCGGTACTGAGACCGGCAAACTGGATGTAGATAAATGCGGCAACCAGAAACCCACCAGCCGCAACAAAGGTCGTATAATGGAGAGCCTTTGCCGGATCCATCCCTTTAAGGAGCTTCATTGAACCGATCCCCAGAAATGAGAACAGTAACCCGATCATTGCCAGAGCCAGTGGCAACAACATGGCACTGGATTGGACTTCGGCACCGACACCCAGCTTAGCTAACAGAGCTGGACTGGCTGCAGCGGCAATCGCCATCGTCGCGATAATAGAACCAACGTATGATTCAAAAATATCGGCACCCATTCCCGCCGTATCTCCGACACAATCACCGACATTGTCAGCAATAACACCCGGGTTACGGGGATCATCTTCAGGAATACCCGCTTCCACTTTACCAACCAAGTCAGCACCGACATCAGCAGCCTTGGTATAAATACCACCGCCAACCCGGGCAAACAGGGCAATGGAGGAAGCTCCCATAGCAAAACCGGTAATATATTTAGAGGTTTCAGGACTACCACCAAAGAAAATATAAGCGATGCCAACACCAACCAGTCCCAGTGATGCAACCGCTAAGCCCATAACCGCTCCACCGTTAAAAGAGACTTCCAACGCTTCTGCCTGTCCATGAGCACGAGCAGCTTCACAGGTTCTGACATTGGCGCGGGTCGCTGCCTTCATGCCGATAAAACCACACGTCATAGAACAGAGAGCGCCACCAAGAAACGCCAGTGCGGTTTGAATACTCATTGCAACTGCAATCAGGATAAATACGACGACAATAAAGATTGCCAGGACCCGGTATTCACGGCCAAGAAAAGCCATTGCACCAGAATAGATGTCATCAGAAATTTCACGCATTTTTTCATTACCGACCGGCTGTGCTTTAACTTTGTAGTAGAGCACAATCGCGATCACAAATCCGATTACCCCTAAGATTGGAGCCCACATTTGCAGTTGCATGGTTCTTTACCTCTCTGTGTTGGTGCTAACGTTAGTCTAGCAGATTATAGTTATTGAATAAATTCATTGCCTCAGTGACTCCACTTGAGAGTATCGCTTCTGCCGCCTCTGCGGCATCGTCAAGTAACTGAGGGAGTCGTTTTTTTTCATGCGTGGCAAACCGACTTAAAACATGCCCGGTAACATCACCCCGCTCCGGTCGGCCGATACCAACCCGCAACCGGACAAAATCTTTACTGCCCAGAACCGCAATAATATCGCGTAAACCGTTATGCCCACCGTGACCGCCGTCTGCCTTGATTCGTAGCCTTCCGAAAGGGAGATCCAGATCATCATAAATCACAATCAAATCCCCCGGTATAATTCCGAGGGATCGATAGGCGGCATTCACACTGGTGCCACTACAATTCATGAAGGTTTGGGGCAATAGGATAGTCGTTTCGCAGCTTGCCGCCCGACCGACGCCATAGATCCCCTGATAACCTTTTTTCTTCAGTACAATCTGGTGACGCTGGGCAACCTGCTCAGCCACCATAAATCCAATATTATGTCGAGTGGCTGAGTATTTATCACCAGGGTTTCCCAACCCAACCAATAGTTTCACTCTGAATCCAGTCGTAAAGTTTATTCAGCTGCTGCTTCGTCACCTTCGGCGGAAGCATCTTCATCCGCAACTGCACCTTCAACACCATCCAACTCATCTTCATCAACCGGCTCAGCTTCAGCCTTAATAACACTCAAGGTGATCACGGTAAAGTTAACGTCATGAACAAGCTCAACTCCCTCAGGAACCACTACCTGATCAATATGGATCGTATCGCCAATTTCAAGAGCAGTGACATCGATATCAATGCTTTGAGGAACCTCCGTTGGTAGACACAGAACTTCTAACTCATTCCGTACCAACTGCAGAGAACCACCCTCTATCTGTCCGGCAGCAGTCCCGACAACATTGATTGGCACCATGAAAATAGATCTTTCCTTGAGATTGATTGCATAAAAATCAGCACTGATCATATTCCGGCGGATCGGATGAACATTTGCCTCCTTCAGGATCACAACCTTGCCATCAAGCTCGGTAGCCCCTTTCAAGGTGATCAGAGTATTCAAGCCAGATTCACCCGATACAGCATTCTCAAGCTCTTTCGGATCGACAGTAATGGTCATTGGCTCAAACCCTTTACCATAAATAACTGCTGGCAATTTCCCTACTGCTCTTAACTTGCGGGCAACACCTTTGCCACTTTTTTCACGAATATCAACATTCAGTTCTACTTGGGCCATCTATTTAATCCTCCGTTATTAAGGAAATTCTATTCCGTTTATACAAAAAGTGAGCTGACCGATTCAGCGTTATGGGTACGGCGGATTGCCTCCGCTAATAAATGACTGACCGATAAGCGATGTAGAGTATCACACTCAGCTAGTTTTTCCTGAGTGGGGATTGTGTCAGTAACAAAAACTTTTTTCAGCGGGCTGTCAGTAATTCGCCCCAAAGCGGGGCCTGAGAGAACACCGTGAGTAGCACAGGCATAAACATCGACAGCACCCTGCTCCTGAAGAGCTGTCGCCGCAGCACAAAGCGTCCCTGCGGTATCAATCATATCATCAATAATGACACAATTTTTCCCCTTCACATTACCGATAATATGCATCACCTCAGCAACATTGGGGCCACTACGCCGTTTATCAATAATTGCCAGACCGGCATGCAGTCGCTTGGCAAATGCCCGGGCACGTTCAGTTCCTCCGGCATCCGGAGAGACAATGATCAAATCTGAAAAGTTTTGCTGCCGGATCTCCGCAAGCATCACCGGTGCTGCATAGAGGTGATCAACAGGGATATCAAAGAACCCCTGGATTTGCCCGGCATGAAGATCCATCGTCAGCAGACGGTCAATCCCGGCCACCGACATCATATCGGCAACCAGCTTTGCCGTAATCGGGGCACGTGGAGCGACTTTACGATCCTGACGGGCATAACCGAAATACGGAACCACGGCATTAATCCGTGCTGCAGATGACCGTTTTAAAGCATCAACCATCACCAGAAGTTCCATCAGGTTGTGATTGACCGGTGAGGAGGTGGATTGAATCACGTAGACATCTCGCCCACGGACATTTTCTCCAATTTCCACCAGAATTTCGCCATCAGAAAAAGTTTTGACCTTGGCGTCTCCCAAAGAAACATTCAGATGCTGACAGATATCATCAGCTAGCGGCTGATTAGAATTACCGGTAAAAATTTTAATCATCCCCACGGGTTATCTACCTTTTCTGGCTGGAAGAACGTAAAATGGCTGAATTTATGCCAGCTGCAAAATTCAACCAACTTTAAAACTGCGAATTTTCGTTCACTTAACGGTATTTACTGTAAAAATGGCTGGGGCACCAGGGATCGAACCTGGGAATGCCGGAATCAAAATCCGGTGCCTTACCGCTTGGCCATGCCCCATCAAACTTTTAAAATATCAAAAACATCTTTTGAGTAGTAAACCGGCAGGTTTTACCCAAGTTGATTTCTGCTGTCAACCTCAAATCTTGTCGAGCTGCTAAACCGGGCGTACCGGAGACACCCACCAGTCTGTCTCAGTAGATAATTTCTTACCCACCTGACTTGCCGTAGCAAAGTCAGAAAAGACTCCAAAAACCGTAGCCCCGCTACCCGACATCAAGGCACCTGTGGCACCCTGATCAAGGAGTCGCTGCTTGATTTCTGCAATCAAAGGATACCGTCCCAGCGTCACCGTCTCAAGATCGTTATGCAACGCACTACAAAGATCATCTTTTGTCACAACAGAAAACCTTGGAAGGTTAGCCAGTTCCCCCCCTTTTGTCAACTGTAAACTTCGGTAAACATCAGCAGTAGAAACCGCTATTCCTGGATTAATCAAGAGATAAGCAACCTCCGGCAAAGCCGGTAGCAATTCAAGCTCGGTCCCGATTCCGGTAGCCCAGGCTGGCTGCAGAAAAATAAAAAACGGTACGTCAGCACCAAGCTGACCAGCTAAAGACAACAACTGCCCCCGATCCAATTTATTTCCAAGCAACTCATTTAAGCCCAACAATACCGTCGCGGCATCAGATGAACCACCACCCAAACCGGCAGCTACCGGTATATTTTTCACAATCCTGATGTCAATGCCGATTTCAATGTTAGTTTTCTCCAAAAATAGTCGAGCCGCCCGGGCGGTGATATTTTCTTCACCCGACAACAATTCAATCCCCGGACAGGAGACGCGAACCCCCGGAGTTTCACCAAGTTGAATACAAATATCATCGCACAGATCAACCTGCTGCATCGCCATGGCAACTTCATGATAACCGCTTTCAAGTCGCCCCAGAACATACAGACAGAGATTTATTTTAGCCGGAGCCATGAAAGTTTTTTCCTGCATCCCCACACCCATTCCCCCTCAACTTTTAAATTGTCACAACATAAGATAATATGCACTTTACCCAATCTAAAATCCCAGTCAAGCTCAACCCACCCAAAACAACATGAAGAGCAATGAACAGTGCGCATACCAAGTGAGTAAAATTAGAACCTGATTATAGATAGGCGGTCAGCCCACAACCATATCGGCTATTTATCGCCACTTGGGGCTAAATTTGACCACACAAAACTTCCACACCAAGGAGAAGAGAGCAACAGAGTGAAGCGAACCCATTGTTTTTACGCAGACAAGATAAAAACAAACACGATTCTAAAAGTGGCACTATCCTTGCCATTAAAACACCACGAATCAGGTGGATATTCACAATATTTTAAATGTTACCACGGTGGTAACATTGCATATTCAATACCTTCAAGAGGAGAGTCCGATGAAAAGAAACAAATTTGCATTGGTAGGTCTGATGATGGCAATTACCTTTATTGCCTCAGTAACTGTTGCAACAGCAGCACCAATTGTCATCAAGTTTTCTCACGTTGTTGCGGAAAACACCCCAAAAGGACAAATGGCCAACAAATTTGCGGAGTTAGTTGACCAAAACCTGCACGGGAAAGTCAAAGTTGAAGTTTTCCCGAACTCTCAGCTGTTTGGTGATAATAAAGTTCTGGAAGCGATGATTCTTGGCGATGTTCAGATGGCCGCTCCATCACTGTCAAAATTTAAAAAATACACCAAATCCCTGCAAATTTTTGACCTCCCCTTCCTGTTCAAGGATATGGCTGCAGTAGAAAAATTCCAACAGAGCCCAGCAGGACAAAAACTACTGATGGCAACCAAGAAAAAAGGGCTGATCGGCTTAGGTTACCTGCACAACGGTCTCAAACAACTTTCAGCAAACAGCCCCCTCCGGGTTCCTGCTGATGCCAAAGGTAAAAAATTCCGCATCATGTCATCTGACGTTCTGGCTGCTCAATTCAAAGCCGTTGGCGCCATGCCGCTGAAAAAGCCATTTTCCGAGGTTTTCACCCTGTTACAAACCAAAGCTATCGATGGCCAAGAAAACAGCTGGTCAAATATCTACTCTAAAAAATTCTATGAAGTTCAGCCTTACATCACCGAATCCAATCACGGGGTTCTTGATTATTTTGTCATTACTTCTGCTGAATTCTGGATGGGTCTCCCTGACGACATCCGCACCCAACTCAAAAAAGACCTGGACGAAGCCATCGCATTCGGCAACAAAGTTGCTGCTGAAAAAGCTATTGGTGATCGTCAGAAGATCATTGATTCCAAACGCTGTGAAGTTATCGAGCTGACCCCGGACCAACGCCAGCAATGGGTTAATGCTATGAAACCGGTTTGGAAGCAGTTTGAAGACCAGATTGGTAAAGAGTACATTGACGCTGCAGTACAAGCGAATAACTAAAAACCGCTAATTGCCACCAATCGCGGGTTTCCTGGCGGGGACCCGCGATTATTTTATTCTGTATGTTTTGGGGTCTCGTATGTCTAAATTAGGTCAGATTATAAACAACTTCGAAGAAGGAATTATTGCGCTTCTGCTGGCATCAATGACGATACTGGTATTTGTTGAGGTTGTCTTACGGTTTGGATTCAGTATCGGATTCATGTGGGGGGAAGAGCTCACTTTACACCTCTCAGCATGGATGGTTCTATTTGGTGTCTCCTACGGTATTAAAGTAGGATCCCACATTGGTGTTGATGCGCTGGTGAGAATTCTGCCGACTAAAATCCGGAAGATAGTCAGTGCTATTGCGGTCATTGCCTGTCTGGCCTACACCGGTCTCTTCATGGAGGGATCGTGGGTTTACCTTTCAAAGATCCGGATGCTGGGGATTGAAATGGAAGATCTGCCACTTCCTAAGTGGATTGCTCACAGTATTCTGTTCATTAGTATGGTGATGATTGCGATACGCCTGCTGATGCTCTTATGGGCTATCTTCACCGGAAAAGCGGAAGGCTTTACCCTGACTGACGAAGCGAAAGACAGTATGCATCTTGCTCAGGAGACAAAAGCATCTGCCACCACTGAGGGAGGTGAATCAGCATGACCACTGCGGCTCTTTTTATACTTTTACTGCTCTTCATGTTGACCGGTATGCCGATTGCTTTTGCTTTGGGCCTTTCCAGTATCACAACGATTCTGGTTTTTTCCAATGATTCACTGGCTTCGGTTGCCCTCAAACTCTTTGCCTCTCAATCGGAACATTACACCCTGCTCGCTATCCCGTTTTTCATCCTCTCGTCAACATTTCTCTCGACCGGCGGGGTGGCTAACCGGATCATTAATTTCGCCATTGATTGTGTCGGCTGGATTCGCGGTGGATTGGCGATGGCTTCAGTTATGGCATGCATGATCTTTGCTGCCGTTTCAGGCTCCTCACCGGCCACCGTCGCCGCCATCGGCTCAATTGTTATTGTCGGGATGGTTAAAGCGGGCTACCCAGAAGAATTGGCAGCAGGGGTTATCACCAATGCCGGAACTCTGGGTATATTAATTCCCCCATCGATCGTTATGCTGGTGTATGCCGCAGCAACAGAAGAATCTGCAGCCCGCCTGTTTATGGCTGGGCTGATCCCGGGATTAATGATGGGTGGTATGCTGATGCTGGTCATCTATATTGTTGCCAGGGTCAAAGGACTCCCGGCACAACCCTGGGTTGGATTCAAAAAACTCCTCCACTCGGGATTCAGTGCCGGTTGGGGACTGATGATGATTGTTATCGTCCTCGGCTCTATCTACGGGGGGATTGCCAGCCCGACCGAAGCAGCGTCAGTCTCTGCTATCTATGCATTCTTCATCGCTATATTTATCTATCGCGACATGGGACCTCTCAAGGGGATTCCCTGGAGAAAAAGCCCGGATGAAGCGATCAGCACAACAATTGTCCGAAATCTGGCCTTGACAGTAACCGCATTCCCTAAATCAATTTTTGACAAGGATGTACGGAACGTCTTTAGAGATGCATCTAAAGTCTCAATCATGTTGCTGTTTATTATTGGTAACGCGATGCTGTTTGCTTATGTTCTGACCACGGAACGGATTCCCCACCACCTTGCAGAAATCATAGTCCACTGGGGACTGCCATCCTGGGGGTTCCTGATTGTTGTCAACATTCTGTTACTGATGGCTGGTAACTTTATGGAACCGTCGGCAATCATCCTGATCATGGCACCGATCCTGTTCCCGATTGCCGTTAAACTTGGTATTGATCCAGTACACCTGGGAATCATCATGGTCGTTAATATGGAAATCGGCATGATCACACCACCGGTCGGGCTCAACCTGTTCGTTACGGCAGGGATAACCGGACACAACCTTATCTGGGTAGTTAAAGCTGCACTACCATGGCTGATGCTATTACTGTTCTTCCTCATCCTGATCACCTATATTCCACAAATCTCTCTATTCTTACCGGAATATATTGACCATCTTAAAGGATATTGACCAACTGTAGATATCATGATCCCTCTCCAAGTGACCTCCGATTAACCACGAGGTCACTTGGGGAGAAATATGTTACAATCCGATCATCCCGGAATTGATGAAAGGATCTCGCCATGCCCGACACCCTGAACAAGCAACCACTTACAGCCACAATTGGTCGAGACAAAGCTATCCGAACGGGTACACTTTTTATCCTGGTTGTCCTGCTGGGTTTACTCTTTGGCTGTGCAGACCACCGTTACACTGAAAACAAAGAGCTCCTATCAAAAGACTATCTGTCCTTATCAGATGAGGATCTGGTTCTCTACTATCAGCAGCTTGAAGATCAGATCAAAGCCGTCCAACAGGATCGCAACAGCTCTCCGATCAGCTTTGGGTTTGGTATGGGGAGCTTCGGGTCGAGTTACGAAGCGGGTGGCGGAGTCGATCTGACCACTCCGAGTGATCCTGTCGATGTGATTACAAACCTGCATGACCGGCGCAATGACGTTAAACTGGAAATAAACAAGCGGGATATTGACCTGAATCAGTGAGAACCGTGAAGATAGTCAATAGAGAACTGTAGAGCTAAGGTTTCAACAGCACTGGGTCTCGTCATTACATACACCGCAACGCCTGCATGCAGGCACACAGGGAGGGGTTGTCCTCTCCTGTCGCCCCCGTTGGTACTCCTGCCACAGGTAACTCCGGTTCACTCCCTGATCAATGATCTCCCAGGGAAAGTATTCATCGCCCCCTCTCTCGCGTGATACATAAAAATCCAGAGGTAATTCCCCCTTCCGACACAGCTGTTTAAGATTAGCTCCCGCAGCAAGAAGAGGCAAAAGAGCTCCGATACGACGATCACCCCGGGATAAGAAGGTTTGCAGGATTGCGGTTCGAATTGATTCATGATTCATCCGGGTATTTGGTATCCGTGAAATAGATGCCTGAAGAAACCGGAGTTTCTTCTTTAACCGCTTCTCCGGTTCCATTCCGGCCCATTGAAACGGGGTAAACGGCTTGGGGATGAAAGGGTTGACACTTAAGGTCAGGTTCCCCATCTGCCCCCGGTTACGGCCGGCATCGCGCCAGATGGTGGAGATATCCTCAGTCAGAGCAATAATTGCATCAATGTCAGACTGTTGCTCGCCCGGAAAACCGATAATGAAATAGAGTTTCAGGTTTTTAATTCCACCGGCAGCAAGTATTTTCACTGAGGTTAATATCTGCTCTTCACTGATCCCCTTATTGATTGAGTCGCGCAACCTCTGGCTGCCGGCTTCCGGGGCAATGGCAACAGATTTATGTCCAGCACGGTACAATTTATCCACCTCAGTGACGGTCAAAGCGTCAAGGCGAAGACTGGACATGGAGATCTGTCCATTTCTGTCCAGAATTCCCTGCTGCAAATCCTGAATGTTGGTATAGTCAGAAACAGCGGCAGCAACCAGACCAATGCGATCACGTTGGCAAAGCCCCAGATCAACCTGTTCCAGAAGGTTATCTAAACTTCGTTCACGGGGGGGAAGATACACAAATCCGGCGGCACAAAAGCGACAACCACGGGAGCAACCGCGCGAAACCTCAGTCAAAGCCATATGACCAAACTCAGTCTCCTCGGTCTGAATAAAACTACGACTTGCTGACTGATCAAGATCAGCTAAAAACTGGCGGGACACTTGAGCAGGCACCCCGTTTTGACGGTTGAAACCGGTTATCTCACCACTTTCAGCATAGACAGGTGAATAAAACTTTGGCACATAGATCCCGGGCAACTGTGCCAGATCACGCAGGCCAGCCTCCCGATCTTCCGGTTGATGTAGCAGAATATCCAGCAACCCGTCCAATATCGGCTCCGCCTCCCCAACGGCGATCAGGTCAACAATATCTGCCAGTGGCTCCGGATTAATAAACGCACAAACCCCGCCAAATAATACCAGAGGCCATGAAGAGTCGCGCTCTGTCGCCAGAAATGGGATCCCGGCTAAATCCAGAAATAGCGGAACATTCAGGTAGTCGTTCTCAAATGAGATGGAAAATGCGATCAGGTCAAAGTCAACCAACGAATGGCCGGACTCCAGGGAGACAAGTGGTGCAGAATATCGACTGTTTCGATCAGGCTGACTCTTCTCCGGTAGAAAAAATCGCTCACACAGGCAATCGTCACGTAGATTGAGAAGCTGGTA
>Ga0256827_10001281_pt1 | contig 16042 bp, 18 predicted proteins | sample CV84metaG_FD_185977 | JGI IMG/M metagenome (GOLD analysis project Ga0256827, IMG submission 185977) | Hydrothermal vent microbial communities from East Pacific Rise, Pacific Ocean - CV84 | ecosystem: Environmental > Aquatic > Marine > Hydrothermal vents | place: Pacific Ocean: East Pacific Rise... | reverse complement strand
ATGTTAAAATCATAGTTTTATGCTTGCTCTGAGGCACATCACATTTTTATCTTCTTCAATTTGAGGTATGTATATACATCTGCATTTCAGAAAATAAAAATCTAATACACCTCAGAGCTTTTCAGCAGACCCTAAATAACCTTAAGCTCTTTTCCAATTTTAGTAAAAGCTTCAATTGCTTTATCTAAATGTTCTTGATTGTGAGCTGCCGACAATTGAACTCTAATTCGTGCTTCTCCTTTTGGTACAACAGGGAAATAAAAACCTATAACATAAATGCCTTCGTTTAATAACTTAGCTGCAAAATCTTGCGATAGTTTTGCATCGTAGAGCATTACGGCACAAATTGCCGATTTTGTTGGTTTAATATCAAAACCTGCATCTACCATTTTTTTAACAAAATAGTCTGTATTAGAGTGTAATTTATCTTGCAATGCCGATGTGGAAGAAACCATATCAAACATTTTAATTCCTGCATTAGCAATTGAAGGAGGTATAGAATTTGAGAATAAATATGGGCGAGAACGCTGACGTAGAATATCAATAATTTCTTTTCTTCCTGTAGTGAAACCACCAATTGCTCCGCCAAAAGCTTTGCCTAAAGTTCCTGTAATAATATCAACTTCACCTTTTATATTAAAAAGTTCTGTAACTCCTCTACCTGTTTTACCTACCACTCCTGCTGAATGGCATTCGTCTACCATAATAAGAGCATTATATTTTTTAGCAAGTTCGTTTATCTTATCCATTGATGCAACATTACCGTCCATAGAAAAAACTCCATCTGTTACAATAATTCTATGTCTTTGTGCTTGTGCAAGTTTAAGTTTATCTTCCAATTCCTCCATATTTGCATTTGCATAGCGATAACGCACAGCTTTGCACAAACGAACACCATCAATAATAGAAGCATGATTTAGAGAATCTGAGATAATTGCATCTTGCTCATTAAAAAGCGGTTCAAAAACACCACCATTAGCATCAAAAGCTGCTGCATAAAGTATTGTATCTTCTGTTCCGAAAAAATCAGCAATCTTTTTTTCTAAAGTTTTATGCAAATCTTGTGTTCCACAAATAAATCTAACAGACGACATTCCAAATCCTCTTGTATCCATTGCTTCTTTGGCTGCTGTTATTAATTCAGAATTATTGGATAATCCTAAATAATTATTCATGCAAAAATTTAATACTTTTTTATTGTTAACCTCTATTTCTGCATCTTGTGCCGATGTTATTACTCTTTCATTTTTATATAAACCTGCCTCTGTAATATCAGTAAGCTCTTTTTGTAAAAATTCTTTAAATTTTCCGTACATCTTTTTTTGTTTTAAATTATTGTTTCAAAGTTAATATTTTTTTTTATTTAAGACTACTTCTAAAAAATAGTTTTTCAATAATATTTTCATATTTTTTTATAGACGATTTAAGTATTCCCTAATTTCATAGTTTTTATTGTTTTTTTACGTTTTATTTTTTATTAACCCTTATATCCGCTTAAATTATAGATTTTACGTCTTAACTTAATGACATTGTCCGCAAGTCAAGGTTTCACTTTGTTTATTTATAAGTTGTTAAATGAAGCATTAACTACTAGCATTTTAAAACTAAACCTAAGGATATAAGCTTAGCTTAAAAATCGTGATAATATAAAGATATGACAAAGTGCATATTTACACTGACTAATGCGGTTAGTTTTTGTATTTATATCTTTCTTTTTTGTAATTTATGTGCAAATTTAAGGGTGTAATAAAAAACTTTTTTTGTTTTACTTTAATAATTTTCTTACTTTGTGAGTTTGTTTATAAAAAACTATGTTAATTTACGTAATATTAATACTTGTTGCTTACCTAATTGGCTCTATCCCTACTTCTGTATGGATTGGGAAAGTTTTTTACGGCAAAGATATTCGTGATTATGGCAGTGGAAATGCAGGAGCAACTAATACTTTTAGGGTTTTAGGTAAAAAAGCCGGCATACCTGTTCTATTAATTGATATTCTTAAAGGTTCTATTGCAGTATATCTTGCAGGATATGTTGATAATTTTTCTGATGCTGTTCTTACTAGCAATGAGTTGATTAACATGCAATTAGCACTGGGTATTGCTGCTTTGTTTGGGCATATATTCCCTATTTATGTAGGTTTTAGAGGAGGAAAAGGAGTTGCTACACTTTTTGGTGCTGTAATTGCTTTGCAGCCCGAAGCAGCAATTATTGCGATAGCAATTTTTCTTATAACTTTAGTAATTACCCGATATGTTTCTCTAAGCTCTATGATAGCAGGTTTTTCTTTCCCAATTTTAATTATTGTTATTTTAAAAGAGACTACAATCTCTTTAGTTGTTTTTTCAATGCTTATAGCAATATTATTGTTATTTACACATCAAAAAAACATAGAACGCTTACTTGCAAAAGAAGAAAACAAAGCAAATATTAAAATAAAAAAGAAAAAAAAGTTAAATGATAATTCTACATTAGACTAAAAACAACTGTATATACTCCACATAGCTTTTCGGGTTTTATACTTTTTCTGTTTTATTCGTTTAAATTTATAAAAAAATCCCGATACAGTAATATCGAGATTTTTATGTTAGTTGATTTCTAAAAATTGTGTGTAATCTTAACCTCCACAACCACCTTCTTCTTCAACAGGAGCAGCAGCCTCTTGTGTTTGCCCTGCGTTTGGTTCTAGCTGAATATCATCAGGATAAGTAGATTTCCAAGTGTCCCAATCAGATTCAATTACAACTGCCGATGAAAATTTAATCAGTTTTAATGATGCAGTTGCTAGAATAGATTTTTCTTCGCTATCAGAATATACATACAGAGTTTTTCTTCTCTCTTGAATTTTATTTCCAAGTTCGAACTCAAGCATTCCTCTTGCAACATTTACTGCACCGGGGATACAAGCAGTATCGTACATTTCTTTTTCTCTGCAATCTAAAATATTAATTGCCACACCACTATCTAATATCTTTTTAAAATCTTTTTGAGATATAGTTCTAATAGTCTGTTTTACACTTGCAACCTCCTCATCAACACCATTATACACGCTTGTGGAAATAGGGCTTTTGCAAGCTACAATAGAAATTATTAAAAAAGAAATTATTGAAATTTTATACCATTTCATAATATAAATATTTATTTTACAACTGAATTTCCTTTAGCTACCCACTCGTAGAATGCGCCATCGTAAACCTTTACTTTTGGATATTTTAGAATGGTTTTAAGCACTAAAAAAACAATACCCGAACGCACACTAGACTCGCAATACAAAATAATTTCTTTATCAGAAGTTATGCCTGCATCTTTAAACATTTTTTCTAATTCGGCTTTCGGTTTAATTTGTTTTGTTGTAGGATTTATAACATTTTTAAACTCGAAGAAAACTGCTCCGGGAATATGTCCTTTTTTGGTTGTTTCTCCTTTCACACCTGTAAATTCATCTTTGCTACGGTTATCAACAATAACAACTTTAGCATTTTTTAAATTAGATTTTACATAGGCTGTTGTTGCAAAATAAGCAGGCACAGGAGTAGCTGTAAATGCTGTAGCTTTAACAGATGGCTTTGCTTTAGTAACAGGTTTTCTTGCTGCACGCCAAGCAGTTAAGTGACCATCTAATATTTTCACATCTTTACAACCAAGATATTTCAAAATCCAATAAATACGACCAGAACTTTTTCCGCTACCTGTGCCATAAATTACAATTTTATTTGTGTTTGAAATACCTTTTGCACCAAAAAGTTTTGCCATTTCGGCTGGTGTTTTAATTACTGATTTTACCGCACCTGCTTTGTATAAAGTATGGTGGTCGAAATTAACAGCTCCTGTAATATGTACTTTTGCGTAATCTGTTGCTTTTCTTGTTGAGATAATACGCGTGTTTTTATCTTTCATAACTGAAGCAAGTTCTTTTGCAGATATTAAATCTTGTGCAAAAATACCTTGAACAAATATCAAAGAAATTATTAAATAAGAAAATATACGTTTCATAATATTAAATTTTTATAAGTTAAAATTTTGCTTGAACTTGTAGAACAATTTCATCGTGGAAAATTTTATTTGTTTCTCCTTTTGTTCTGTAAACATAATTAAGTTGAACTCTTGTCCAATCGTTTAAGAAATAGTTAAGCCCAAAAGTTAGGTTACTATTCCAAGTATCATTAATTGCTAAATCAGGACTATAAGTATCATATTTTATTACTGGTTCTAAATTCCATTTAGTTTTATATGATGCCATTACCCAATATCCACCTTTATTATAAGATCCTTCGGTTTTTGTTTCAAAACGGTCAATACCACCTCAACCACTATAAATTGGAACTTTGGTTGTGCTATATAATTTATCAGTACCATAAAGATACTCGCCTTGTAGAACAAATCCTTTGTATTTAAATTTTAGTTCTGCAGCATAGCTATATAAATCATTTTGTTTTTTTGCTAAATCGGTTGGATTTCTTTTTCCTGTTCTAAAACTACCACCAAATTGAATCATCTCGATAGGGTGAATTATTAAACGACCTATATAATCTTTTCCGGTATTATCGTCCCAAAGACCAGGACCTGTACCATTCATTATGGCAGCAGAATATCTAAACAAAGTAGTGTCGTTTCCACCTGTAACTAAAACCCCAATATCTCTTTGTGGTCCGGCTATTTGGCTAACAACATCAGAACGATAAACACTTGTTAATCCGGAGCAAGATGTATTTTGCTCTAAACTAAAAGGCGATTTAAATTGCCCAATAGAAACTTTAGCCATAGAAAAACGACTATAAGTTACAAATCCGTCTAATAAATAAACGGGAGTTGGCTGCGTAGTACCTTTAAAAGGGCTTATTTCCATAAAGAAATAATAAGAAACATCGTAAGGAATACTACCAACCACACCTAAGCGTGCACGATTAAAGTTAAAGCCATTTTCATTTAAACTTTTTCCATCAGCATCTACACCATTCATAAAATAATTAAACTGTGGTTGAATAAAACCTTTAACCTGAACTCCTTCATCACTACTAGCTTCCTCACATCCCTGCGAAAACAGAGATGTAGGAAGTATAGTAATTAACGAAAAAACTACTAAAAAATATAATATTTTTGAGTTTTTCATTTTTATAATTATTTAGAAGTTACATAAGTATAGTTACCTGAGCTAGACCATTTATGATGCTGAAGATCAGAATAAATCATTCCATTAGCTCCAAATTTTAAACTTTTAGCATTATATCCTAAAATGTTTAAGTATGCAGTAATAGCTGATGAGGTTTGACCTGTCCAGCAATAAGTTACAACAGTTGCATCTTTATCATAAAATTTAAAACCACCACTGGCAAGAGTTAAATCTTCTTTAATTCTATGTGCTTCTTTAATATGACCATAATGATCAACATCAGATTCTGCCCAATAGTTATTAATAAAATAATTAGATGGAGTAGCTAATACATCAGTGTTTTTTACACCTTGAAAACCATTTCCAATCATTTTTTGTACTCTTTCGGCTAAAATAGCTTGACCTGTAGTTGCACTTGTTGTAAAAGTTGGTTCTGAAAAAGCAACATTATCAGCAAGTGTATTTGTTGAAGACCAATTAGGGCTGCTTGTTCCAACATCTCCTACATTAGGTGTCCAATGGTCGAAGTCGGCATTCCACGAACTCATACCAAAAAGTAAAATTTTACAGTTTGAGTAACCACTTAAACGTAAGGCTACATGACCATGAGCAGCTGTTTGCCCAGTATAACATGCTACAACAATTGGTTTTCCGTTTGCATTACCGGCTTCTGTTACAATATTTGCTAATGTTGTATTGTGTGCACCTTCTATATGTCCTGCATTAAAATCGGTTGAAGAACGTAAATCAATAATATAAAAATTATTAACTCCTATAGAATCTACATCATGAGCTTTAATAATCCAAGCTGTAAGCACTTCGTTTAAGTCCATACCGTTTGCCTTCATGTAGTTAACCATCTCTTTTTTGTAATCTACTGTAGGCGTTTCTGTACTGTCATCATCTTTTCTACAACTTGTAAAAGAGATTAATAATGCTGCAAAAATAAGCAGCGACATTCTAAAAAAATTGTTTTTTGTATTCATAATATAAAGTTTAAATTAAATTGAAAAATTATTTTATTTATAGTTTTAACCACCGCATCCACCTTCTTCTTCTGGTTCTGCCGATGCTTCGTGATTTGGATCGAATGCTTCGAAACCTCCTGTAAGATTTTTCACATTTTTAAATCCTATTTGAATTAATTGTTGAGTTGCTAATGCACTTCTTTTTCCAGAATTTGAAAAAATTATAATTTCATCTTCTTTTTTAGGTGCATACATAAATTGTTCTTCCCAATATGCATCGTTAAGAATTAAAAATTCTAGTTCCCCTCTTGGGATAATTGTAGCTATTTCTATACTTCCTTGGTTATATTCGGCAATTTGACGAACATCAATAAGCATAAACTCATCACCACGTTCAATTTTTGCTTTTAGCGAATCAACAGATATTTGTGGTACAAGTTTATCTACATCTCCTGCTAATTCTTTCCCGTTTTCATAAATACCTGTACAAGCTGATACTATAAAAATTAAAAGAATTGCTATCGAAAAAATGATTTGTCTGTATTTCATCTTTTTAAATTTTAGATTTATTAAAATTGACTAAACTTGCCTGTTCGTTCGTTCCAAGTTGCAAACCAATACCATACAAATAATATTAATAGTATTAGTCCTATTGAGCCGGAATATCCAAGATAATCGGGTAAATAGTTTTTGAATTGCATATTAAAAGGTAGTGTTTCTTCTACCCAAGGCACAATAAATTTACTTGATATTGGTGATACCAATAAAAATCCTAAGGCTGCAAACCATAGTTTAATTTGACCTTCGCCCATACGCCAAAGTGTACCAACGGCACAGCCTCCGGCAATTGTCATTCCTATGCCAAAAACAAATCCGCCAAGTAATCCACGTAGCCAAAAATTGTTATGAACGGCTTTCATCTCAATAGACCGAGCTAATGTGTCGCCGGCACTAACATTCATAGTTTTAATAAGTACGAAACCAAAAAGCACTACAAGTATTCCTGCAATAATTCCTTTTGCTCCGTCGGCATCGCCAGACATAAATGGTTCTCTAAATGCTCTAACAATACAAAATATTGAGCGTTGAGATATTAATCCTAATAAGCCTCCAATTATTACAAACCATGCAATAATATTATGTCCTGTTTGGAAAAAATTATATGCAACAATAATTAAAACAATTGCTACAATAATACCTAACCATTTTTGCCAATTTCCTTTACCTTGGTCGGCACCAAAAAAAGTATATGCTTTTCCTGAACTTACCTTAGGTAGATGTTCCATTTCCCAAAACAAATACTTTACTGCTACTATTGTTCCAAGAAATAGTCCTATTGTTAGCATTATAGCACCACCCGACAATGCAGGAACACCGCTAAAAAAACCACCAATTGAACACCCGATGCCAACTGTTGCACCAATAGCCATTAAACAACCGCCAAGAATACCTTTTATAATTTCTCCAAAAGGAGGTATTCTTAATGCAAAACTTTTAGACATTAATGCTCCAATAAATGAACCTGCTACTATCATAATACTAAGCATTGCCCATTTATTTTCAAAAATTGATTGTGTTCCATCAAAACCTAAAACATTAATACTGTCGTAAAAGTTTTTGCCCCAAGAGCTATATCCTGCACTGCCACTCCATGGTCCGGCAATACTAAACATTAGCACATTTAATGCTCCTGCTAAAATTGCTCCTACCCAAACAGGCCAGTGTTTTGCAAAAAGGAGTTGATATAAATCGTTAAAAACTCCTGTCTTTTTTGTGTCGCTCATGACTTACTTTTTTTGAATATAAAAACAGAATACTCCACCATCTAAGTCTTCTTCTTCAAGTAGTGTATTTCCTGATTTTTCACACCATTTAGGTAAATCTGATTTTGTTCCGGGATCTGTACCCAACATTGCTAAAACTTCTCCAGAATTTAATCCTTTCATAGCTTTTGCTAATTTCATCATAGGCATAGGACAAGAAAGTCCTTTTGTGTCTAAAGTTTCTTTTGCTTCCATAATATAAATTTTAAATTTTTAAATTACTAAATAATTATTCAGCAAATGTCAGATATATTTGAATGCAATGCACAAAAACAGCACTGACCTTAATACACATACACAAGGGTAGTCCACACATTAAAAATGTGATTTAAGTCACATATGGTGTAATGTCATATTTTAAGTAGTTATTATTACATATATTTGCTTATGTTTATTTTTAAATAAAATACTATGAAACAAAATAAATTCCCTTCGAGTTGTACAGTCTCAAATTTTAACCATACAGCTAATAATTTTTGTCATTGCTTTGAAACATTAAGCGAAGAAGAAATTGAAATGTTAGAGGAAACAAAGCTTGAAGTTTCATATAAAAAAGGGGAGATAGTATGCAAACAAGGAACTTTTGCTTCTCATATATTATTCTTATGTAGTGGTCTTGTAAAAGTTTATTTAGAAGAAGGTGATGATATTTTAACACTTAAAATTGTACCACAAGGTAATATTATTGGATTAACCTCTCTTAGTAAATACAATCAAGTATTTCCTTATTCTGTTAAAGCGTATCAAGATTCTGTTGTTCGTTTGTTCGATCTTAATACTTTTAGAAAAATAATTAGACAAAATGCTCTTTTTGCCAGTGAAGTTATAGATTATTTATGCGAAAATAAAATACAAATTAATAGTCGTTTTTTTAGTTTTCAGCATAAACAATCTTATGGCAGAATGGCAGATATTCTTTTATGTTTGGCTAATAGAATTTTTAAACAAAAAGAATTTGAACTAAATATTTCTCGCCAAGAACTTGCCGATTTAACAGGCTTATCGAGAGAAAGAGTTATTCGTATAATCAAAACTTTTAAAGACGATAAACTTATTAAAATATCAGGAAGAACTATTACTATTTTAAATGATGAAGGTTTGCAGAATATTTGTCAACGAGGTTAAGGGTTTGAGTATACACAAAGTATTTAGAGTAAATCCAATAGATTTTGAAGTAAACCAAGATAATCATATCTCAATTTCGTTGGGAGCAAAAGAATTTTTAGAATATTTAAAATTCTTTCTTTCATATTGTTTTTTACATAATTAAGGTATCATAGCTTTAGAAAATTACAAAAAAATATTACCTTTACAATGTTATGACAAGAAAAATTTCAGAAGCAGACACAAGAGCCAATTATATTGACCCACAACTAAAAAACAGCGAGTGGAAAACCGAAAATATCATTAGAGAATATTACTTTACTGATGGTCGGAAGTTGTTCGGCAATACAAGAGGCAAACGCTTGTTTTTAGATTATTTGTTGAGATATAACAATACAAACATAGCAATAATTGAAGCTAAACGAGAAGATGAACACCCAACAAAAGGTTTACAACAAGCAATAGATTACGCTACAAAATTAAAAATTGATATTGTTTTTTCATCTAATGGAAAACAAATTTACGAATATGATTTACGCACAGGAAAAGGCGATTATATTGATAAATACCCTACACCTGAAGAATTATATCAAAAGCTAAATGCAAAAAACTTTGAGTTGAAACAATGCTTACATAATATTCCGTTTTTACTTGAAGGAGCAATGCAACCACGTTACTATCAAGAAATATCGGTAAACAAAACAATGGATGCCATTGCCGAAGGACATAAACGAATACTTTTAACTTTGGCAACAGGAACAGGAAAGACATTTATTTCGTTTCAGATTGTGCATAAGGTTTTGCAAGCTAAATGGAATTTAGATGGAGGAAACCATAGACCAAGAGTTTTATTTTTAGCAGATAGAAATGTATTAGCAGACCAAGCTATAAACACATTTAATCATTACGAAAAAGATTTAGTAAAAATTGATGGAGAGGAAGTTCGTAAACGAAATGGTATTGTGCCAACTAATGCCTTTATCTTTTTTGCTATTTATCAAGCTATTGCAGATAGAGAAAATATTGGTGGATATTATACAAAATACCCAAAAGATTTTTTCGATTTAATTATTATTGACGAGTGTCACAGAGGTAGTGCTAACGAAGAAGGCTCGTGGCGAGATATTCTCGACCATTTTGCTAATGCAGTTCATTTAGGAATGACTGCTACACCAAAACGAAACGATAATATAGATACTTACAAATATTTTGGAAAGCCTATTTTTGAATATTCATTAAAAGATGGTATTTCTGATGGATTTTTAACACCTTACAAGGTTAAACGTGTAAAAACGAATATAGATGAGTTAGTTCTTACAAAAGACGACACAATAATACAAGGCGAAGCCACAAAAGACCGTTACGAAGTAAAAGACTACGAAAAGAATATTGTTGTAGTTGACAGAGCTGATTTATTAGCAAAGTCGATATTGAACAATATTAACGAAATGGATAAAACCATTGTGTTTTGTGTAAATCAAAATCACGCTTTAGATTTACGTGATAGTATCAATAAATTTAAGACTGTTTCTGACCCTGACTACTGTGTACGTGTTACATCTGACGAAGGGCAAGGCGGAAGAGATTATTTAGAAGCATTTCAAGATAATGATAGAGATATTCCTGTAATATTAACATCATCGAAAATGCTTACAACTGGGGTTGATGCTCGTAATGTTAGGAATATTGTACTAACAGCTACCATTAAATCAATGGTTGAATTTAAACAAATTATTGGGCGTGGAACAAGAGTGTTTGATGGTAAAGACTTTTTTACAATTATAGATTTTGTTGGTGCTACAAACCTATTTTACGATGCCGAATGGGATGGCGAACCCGAAGAAGTTGATGAAACAGGAAAAGGCAATGGAGACGAAAAAGAACGTAAAAAGAAAGATATAGTAGAAGAGCCTGAGGAAGAATACGAAAAGAAAGAAAAACTAATTGTTAAACTTAGTAATGGCAGAGAAATAAAGATTATTGATGTTGAAACAAGATATATTGATGAAAACGGGAAACCATTAACATCGCGTGAGTTCTTAGAAAAAGTAGTTGGCGAATTACCATATTTATACGAAAATGAACAACAGTTACGAAAAATATGGGCAAAGCCCGAAACAAGAGCCAATTTATTAAAGAAACTTGGTGATATTGGATTTGACAAACCACAATTAGATACTTTACGTCAAATGGTTGCTACTCCTGAGTGTGATATTTTTGATGTATTATCTCATATATCATTTAGTAGTAATATTAAAACAAGAAAAGAACGTGCTGTAAATGTTCGTGATAATGATAACTTCTTTTCATTATATTCCGATTTGAAAGCACGAGAGTTCTTAGAATTTGTATTAGAAAACTATGAGAAATACGGAATAGAAGAATTACAACGTGATAAATTAGGCGATTTAGTAAAACTAAAATTAGGAACTGCAAAAGATGCAAAAGAAGTTTTTGGCGATATGAATAACTTACTTGATGCATATTACAAACTGCAAGAAAATATTTATAATGTTGGATAAGATGGATTTTAATGTTTTAGTAAACAATATAAAAGTAGCAAGCAATACGCTTAAAAAAAGTGCTACAAAGGCTGTTAATATTCATTTAACTATTAGAAACTTATTGGTAGGTTTTTATATAGTAGAGTTTGAACAAGAAGGAAAAGACAGAGCCGAATATGGAAAGAAACTATTGCAAAACTTAGCAAAAGAAATAAATATTAAAGGACTTACTGCTCCCGAATTATCGCGATGCAGACAATTTTACAAGGTGTATTCGCCAATTCTTGGGTCGGTAGTAACCCAAAAATTGAAAAATAAGCAAAATTTAATCCTTGATATACCATCGCATGAGTTAGAAAGTTTACCAATGCAAATTCTTGGGACGCTGTCCCAAGAATTGCCAAAAGATAAAAAACAAAATCTTGGGACACTGTCCCAAAAATCTAATAAAGAAGAAGTCTCAATTCTTGGGAAGGCTTCCCGAGAATTACAAACAAATGATAATAAACAATATACATCGCATTATAAAGAACTATTTTTAAAAACATCATACTCTATTTTATCAGAAATTATTAAAATAGAAGATACTACGAAGCGTAATTTTTACGAACTTTTAATAATAAAAACTCAACCTTCTTACAGAGAATTAAAACGACAAATAAATTCGTTAGCATACGAAAGATTGGGTTTGTCGAAAGATAAAGAATTAGCTTTTGAGCAATTAAAGAAAAAGATTGAACCTACTACTTCTACCGATTTGGTTAAGTCACACTATTTTTTCGAGTTTTTAGAAATTAACCACCCCGAATTAGTTGAAGAAAGTGAATTAGAGCAAGCACTAATAAGTAATTTACAAGAGTTTATTTTAGAGTTGGGTAATGGTTTTTGTTTAGAAGCAAGGCAAAAACGTATTATGATTGGCGACGAATACTTTTGGGCTGACCTTGTATTTTATCATAGAATATTAAAATGCCATGTTATTATTGAGTTAAAAACCAATAAAGCAAAGCATGAGCATATTGGGCAATTAAAATCGTATATACAGCACTACAAACGAAACGTAATGCAAAAAGACGATAATCCACCAGTAGGAATACTTTTAGTAACTGACAAAAACGATACTTTGGTAGAATATGCTATTGCCGATGATGATAAAGAGCTATTTGTAAGCAAATATGCTTTACAACTACCAAAGAAAGAAGAATTAGAGGCGTTTATTGTTAATGAATTGAAAAATAAATAGAATGAGAAATTACATAAACGAAAATATAACCAAATACTCTGATGAAGAGCTGATAACAGAGTTAAACAGATACTTTAATAATCTTAACGGTATTTCATATCCGTTAGATTTAGATAAAATATACTACAAAAAAGAATGGATAATAAACGGAGAACCAAAAGGTAAAGATAAAGCAGGTTGCTACGTTTTATCGTATAAGGGTAAAGATATGTATGTAGGAATATCAAGAGGTATTTTTAAAAGAATGAAGCAACATCTTTCTGATAATGAAAAATCGGCAACTTTTAAAAAGAAAATGCAAGAATTTAAAACAAAGCCTGAAAATAAAGCTACAATACGAAAAGAAATTGACGTTTTTACAAACGGTTTTAAATTTAGATATGTAGAAATAACAGACAACTACCTATTAGCAATGTTTGAAATATACGCATCTATGAAATTAGAAACCTTTTGAAATACTTTTAAAACACATTAAACATGTCTATAAATGATATTGATGAAAAAATAGAACGGCATAAGAAAACATTGGAAAAACACCCTTTGTTTAAGAAAACAACGAATTTACCTAAAATAATTAATGAATTGGAAAAAGAAAAAAAGAATTAACCCAAAAATTAAAGAGTGAAAAATTTAAAAGACTTTTAAAAATATAAAATGAGCCAAATACAAAGTAAAATAAATAGAATAACCGATATACTTCGTAGAGACGATGGAATAAACGGTGCAATGAACTACACCGAGCAAATATCGTGGATATTGTTCTTAAAGTTTTTGAACGATTTTGAGGATAACAAAGCAGACGAAGGTATTTTAGAGGGCGTAGATTACGAGTATGTTATTGAAGAACAATTCCGATGGAACAGTTGGGCTTGCCCAAAAGATGACAAAGGAAAACTCGACCTAAAAACCGCTTTAACAGGCGATGATATGACCGAGTTTGTAAACCAAAAACTCTTTCCATACTTAAAAGGATTTAAAAATAATACCAATAATCCGAAATCGATAAAATATAAGATTGGTGCAATATTCGAGTATCTCGACAATAAAGTGGTAAGCGGACACACCTTGCGTGAGGTGTTGGATATTATTGACAGTTTAAACTTTCAGAGTTCTGACGAGTTATTTGAGCTATCGCAAATATACGAGCAACTGCTACAAGGAATGGGTAGTGATGGCGGTAATTCGGGAGAGTTTTACACGCCGAGAGCTGTAATTAAAGCAATGGTTAATGCCACAAATCCACAAGTAGGACAAACCATTTACGACGGTGCAATTGGTAGTGCAGGTTTTTTGGTTGAGGCATTTACATTTATGACCACTCCCGAAAAAAAGAAAAACTACTCGGCTACCGACTGGGAAAAACTACAATCCGATACTTTTTACGGAATGGAAAAAACCTCGTTGGGTTATGTAATGGGAATGATGAACCTTATTTTACACGGTATAGAAAGCCCAAATGTATATAAAGGCAATACGCTTACGCAGAACATACGCGATATACAGGAAGCCGACCGGCACGATGTTATTTTGGCAAACCCACCATTTGGCGGAAAAGAAAAAAGCCAGATACAACAAAATTTCCCTATACAAGCCAATGCAACTGAGTTGTTGTTTTTACAGCATTTTATGAAGATGCTAAAACTAAACGGAAAGGCAAGTATAATTGTTCCCGAAGGCGTGTTGTTCCAAACCAATAACGCATTTAGCAAAGTAAAGCAAGAGCTTTTAGAAAATTTTAATGTGCATACTATTGTTAGTTTGCCCGCAGGTGTATTTTTGCCATATAGCGGAGTAAAAACCAATGTTTTGTTTTTCGATAGAAAAGGAGCAACATCAGAAATTTGGTATTACGAGGTAAACCCACCATACAAACTAACCAAAAATAAACCCATTGCCAACGAGCATTTTAACGAGTTTATAGATTTATTTCATAATACCGATAAACGTGGCAAAGGCGAGAATGATTGGACAATAAAAATAACAGGGACAGAGCACGCCCTGTCTCCTGATATATCTGCCAAAAACCCACATAAGATTGTTGAAATAGAACATCTTGCACCAAAAGATTTATTGGGTAAAATAAAAAACAACGATACCGAAATCAATAAATTAATTAACGAAATTGAGGAATTGATAAATGGGTAATTACCAATATAAAAATCGCAAAACGCCAAGAAAACAAAATTGGGATTATACGCAAAACGGGGCGTATTTTATAACCATTTGCACGGCAAATCGCGAAAATTATTTTGGGAAAATTATTGATGGTAAAATGATATTATCGCCAACAGGAATATTGGCAGACGTATTTTGGCACGAAATAAAAAATCACGCAAAATTTGTTGAATTAAACGAATTTGTGGTAATGCCAAACCATATTCACGGAATTTTAATTTTGAATAACCCGAATAATGACGGGAACGCGGACGTTGTAGGGACAGGGCATGCCCTGTCCCTACAACGTCCGCAACCAACCGTACCGTCCCAACCATTAACCGGAAAAAACCGTTACCAAAATATCGGAAAAAATTCCGTTTCGGCAATAATTGGTTCGTATAAATCGGCGGTAACAAAACACGCCAACCGATTAAAATTACCAAACGGATGGCAAACCCGATTTCACGACCATATTATACAAAATGATGATGAATTTAAACGAATAAAAAATTATATCGCCAATAATCCAATAAATTGGAACGATGATAAATTTAATAAATAAAATTGAGGAATTGATAAATGGGTAAGTGGGAAAAAAAAGAGTTGGGTGAAATAACAAATGTTGTTGGAGGAGGAACGCCAAAGACAGCAATACCTGAATATTGGAATGGAGATATAATATGGTTAAGTCCTGTTGATTTACCACCAATTGGAGTAATTTCAAAAGTAAATAACTCTGCAAAAAAGATAACTCAGTTAGGATTAGATAAAAGTTCAGCAAAACTATTACCAAAAGGAACGGTTGTTTATTCATCGCGTGCTTCCATTGGAAAAATAGGGATTACAGAAAATGAAATTTGTACTAATCAAGGTTTTACTAATTTTATTTGCGAAGATAAAGTCTACAATTATTTTCTTGCTTACGCATTAAAAAACTTTAATAAGAAAATTGAAGAGCTTAGTAATTCTACAACCTTTAAAGAGGTCTCGAAATCTGCTATTAAAAAATTCAAAATTCCCCTTCCCCCACTAAACACCCAAAAGCAAATAGTATCGAAATTAGATGCCTTATTTGCCCGCATAGATAAAAGCATTGGCTTATTAGAAGGAAACATACAGCATACCAAAGATTT
>Ga0256827_10001279_pt1 | contig 16055 bp, 18 predicted proteins | sample CV84metaG_FD_185977 | JGI IMG/M metagenome (GOLD analysis project Ga0256827, IMG submission 185977) | Hydrothermal vent microbial communities from East Pacific Rise, Pacific Ocean - CV84 | ecosystem: Environmental > Aquatic > Marine > Hydrothermal vents | place: Pacific Ocean: East Pacific Rise... | reverse complement strand
TAAAGCAATAACAGCAGAAGTAGAAAGTGTTAGATATTTTATTGTTAAATAACTTGATTTAAAACTATGAAAAAAATAGTCATTATATTATTAAGTTTAATTGTTTTTGTTTTTGTAGTGAAATCACAATGTAATAGTTCGTTAGTAACTATTTGCTCAGGTGGTTTAGCAAAAAACGCAATGTATCTTAAAGAATTAAAAGTAAAACTTAAAGCAAAAGAATCAGGTAAAAAAGCTCCTGTTGCTAGGTATTCATTAATGTTGAACAAAGGAAACCATTATAGGTTTAGTGTTTGTAATGCAAAAGAATTTAAAGGGAAAGCTATTGTTCAGTTGTATGATAAAGATAGATTATTAGGTTCATCATATATGGCAAAAAAGCATTATCCTGCATTTGATTTTATTTGTAAGAAAACAGCAGTATATAAGGTGTTAATATCGTTTGAAGGCGGTAAATCTGGATGTGCTGTTGGTATATTATCAATGATAGATTAATAACTACATAAAATAATATTAGAAGTTGGCTTTATTTAGGTCAACTTTTTTTTTATAACAAAATAGAATGAAGAAAATTAAAAGAATAGGTGTACTAACCTCAGGTGGCGATTCGCCAGGAATGAATGCTGCTATTAGAGCTGTTGTTAGAGCAGGAATACATAATAATATTGAAGTATTTGGAATACATCAAGGTTATAAGGGCATGATTGACAATGAAATATCTCAACTTAAATCTAGAGATGTAGCAAATATTTTACACCGTGGAGGTACATTTTTAAAAACTGCACGCAGTAATCGTTTTAAAACTAAAGAAGGTCGTAAGCAAGCATATTTAAACCTTAAAAATCATAATATTGATGCATTAATAATTATTGGTGGCGATGGTAGCTTTAGAGGTGCAGACCAATTTAGCAAAGAATTTGATATGCCTGTGATTGGAATACCAGGAACTATTGATAATGATATGTATGGCACCGATTATTGTATAGGGTACGATACAGCCTTAAACACTGTAGTTGAAGCTGTTGATAAAGTTAGAGATACAGCAGGAGCACACAATCGTTTATTCTTTATTGAAGTTATGGGACGCGATTCAGGTTTTCTAGCATTACGTGCAGGTATAGCAACAGGAGCCGAAGCTGTACTTATTCCTGAAAAGGAAACACATATTAATGAACTTAAACAATATTTAAATGATGACTACTCATTAAAAAAATCGAGTGGAATAATAATAGTAGCCGAAGGTGATGATGCAGGTGGTGCATATAAAATAGCTGAGCTTGTGAAAAAAGATTATAAAAATTACGACGATATTAGAGTTACCGTTCTTGGTCATATTCAAAGAGGTGGTTCTCCATCAGCATTCGACCGTAATTTGGCATCGTATCTTGGAATTAATGCAGTAAATGGCTTACTTGCAGGTAAAACAAATGTAATGGTTGGTCTTGTTCATAAATCTCCTGCATTTACACCAATAGAGCAATCAACAAAGCATAATAAAAGGGTAAATCCTGAATTGCTTAACTGTATTACAGTTTTAAACTCATACGAAACTACTAACAATAATATTTTATAAAAAAGTTTAATTTATTTATTATTACGTTGTAATTTAAATAACTTAGCACAATAAAATAATTTTATGAGAAACATAATATCACTCAATAACATTGTAAAAAATTACCATATTGGAACAATAGTAGTTGAAGCTCTTAAAAATGTTTCATTAAACATTAAAGAAAATGAATATGTGGCTTTAATGGGACCATCGGGTTCGGGTAAATCTACTATGATGAATATTTTAGGCTGTTTAGATACATTATCATCAGGCGAATATATACTAAATAATAACGATGTAAGTAAACTTACTGATAATCAGTTAGCAGAAATAAGAAATAAAGAAATAGGATTTGTATTTCAAACATTTAACTTGTTGCCAAAATATTCGGCATTAGAGAACGTAATGTTACCACTTGTTTATGCAGGTGTATCTAAAGCTGAGCGTCAAGAAATAGCTACCGAAACTCTAATAAATGTAAAATTAGAGGATAGAATGCATCATAAGCCTAACGAACTTTCTGGAGGTCAGCGACAGCGTGTAGCAGTAGCTCGTGCATTGGTAAACAAACCTTCAATAATATTAGCTGATGAACCAACAGGAAACCTTGATACCAAAACTTCGATAGAAATTATGGGTTTATTAGAAGAAATTCATAATCTTGGAAACACAATAATTGTAGTAACGCACGAAGAGGAAATTGCAGAGCATGCTGAGCGTATTATTCGCTTACGTGATGGTGAGGTTGTTGTTGATAAGAAGAATGAAAATCGTAGAATGGTTAATGCAAAAACTGTAGAGGCTAATTAAATTATATTATTATGAAGTTCCTTTTTATTATTAGTTCTTTTATTGTCTTGTTTATTTCATGTACAAAAGAGCCAAATGCAGATTTTAATGCGTCAAAAATGACTGCAAAAATTGATGAAATAATAATATTTACAAATGTATCAACCGATGCAAGTAAATATAAATGGAATTTTGGTGATAATATTGAGGTGTTCACAGATAATACAGAACATAAGTATAATCAATTTGGAACATATAATGTCGAATTAACTGCATATTCTGAAAATAAGAAAAAAGAAGATATAAAAATAATTAGTATAATAATCCAAGGTCCTGTATATGATTATTTTACTGACAATAGAGATGGGTATACATACAAAACAATTAAAATAGGAAATCAATGGTGGTTAGCTGAAAATATACAATACAAACCTACCTATGGGAACTATTGGTATCAAAATAATGATGTGAATAATATACCAATTTATGGTTATTTGTATGATTATGAAACATCAAAAACTGTAGTACCTGAAGGATGGCACATCCCTAATTTAAATGAATGGAAGCAAATGTTAGATTATTTAGGCCATCAAAGTACAGTTGGGGCAAATCTGAAAGAGATAGGAACGGAGCATTGGCGTGAAACTAATTCAAATGTAAATAATAGTAGTGGTTTTACGGCTTTACCTGGAGGACAATATTTTGATGGGACATTTTACTATGTGGAAGCAAGTGGGAGATGGATTATTGCTAAAAGTGATGAGTCTGATTCTTTATCAATAGTATCTATGCATGCTTCAACTCCATCAGTTGATATTTATAATAATGTTAGTGATGAAGCTGGTTTTTCAATAAGATGTATAAAAGATTAATAAACAATGGCATTTAAAGTATATACAAAAACAGGAGATAAAGGAACAACATCGTTGGTTGGTGGTAAGCGTGTACCAAAGTTTGATGATAGGATAGAGGCTTACGGAACAATAGACGAATTGCTATCGTATGTGGGATTGTTAAGAGATATGATACAAAATGATGAAGCAAAAGAATCGCTGATAAAAATTCAATCTAAATTAATGACAGTATCGTCAATACTTGCAACCGAAGCACAAGAAAAACAAGATAAATACAAGCTTAATTCTACAGATATTGAGTTTCTTGAAAAAGAAATAGATAAAATGGATACCGAGCTACCTGCATTAACAAAATTTATTATTCCAGGAGGTCATATAATGGTTTCGCACTGTCATATTGCACGTACAATTTGCCGTAGAGCTGAGCGTTTGGTAATATTTGTAGCCGAAAGTAACTATGTAAATCTGCTGGCACAGCAGTATTTAAACCGCTTATCAGATTATTTGTTTACATTGGCTCGTTATGTATCGTTAAAAGTAAACGCAGAAGAAGTAGAGTGGAAAGAGTAAAGATTACAGAATGTCCGCGCGATGCTATGCAGGGAATATCTGAATTTATTCCTACAGAGCAGAAAATAGCATATATTAATACACTACTAAAAGTAGGTTTCGATACCTTAGATTTTGGTAGTTTTGTTTCACCAAGGGCAATACCACAACTTAGCGATACCGCACAAGTTATTGCAGGATTAGATTTAACCAATACAAAAACAAAATTGCTTGCAATAGTAGCAAGTAAAAAAGGTGGCGAACTTGCCGCATCTCACTCTGAGGTAACATATTTGGGATATCCGTTTTCATTTTCAGAAACCTTCTTACTTAAGAATATAAATAAAACAATAGAACAAGGACACGAATTAACAAAACAGTTATTAAATATCTGCGAAAAGCAAGATAAGCAATTATTGCTATATTTAACAATGGCATTTGGTAATCCATACGGTGATGTATGGCACGAGGAACAGATATATAAATGGGTAGATAAGGCAAGCCATTTAGGTATTACAAAAATTACTCTTTCTGATATAACGGGCGAATCTACTCCAGAGTTAATTCATAAGGTTTATTGTAGGTTGATAAAACAATACCCTAAAATAGATTTTGGAATACATTTACACACAACACATACATCGGCACAAGCCAAAGTAAACTCTGCATTAAAGGCTGGTTGTTGTAGTTTCGATACTGTACTTAACGATAAAGGAGGTTGCCCAATGACAGGAAAAGAATTAACAGCAAATTTAAATACATTCGATTTTATTAAATATACTGAAGACTCAAATATTAATACTAATATTGATAAAAACTTGCTAAAACAAGCGTATAAATATGCTTTACGCTTGTTTTAAACGCAGAAGACATGATTGGTTACTTTATTGTTTTATACGAAACCATTTCCCTTTTAAGTTACTGCCATTTTTTTTGATCCTCCACAATGTAACAAAAATTATCAGAAAAATACTTATTCCTCTAAATAAATTTGCCCATAAACTTCCTACAACATTTGAACTGTTTAAATCAAAAGCCATCCAATACATATTCATAAGTGTATGCAATCCAATAGGAACCCATAAAGTTATCCATCATCTTGTGCTGGCACATATTGTTCACTCTTTTTACCAAAAATTAATCGCTTTAGTTCTTCTAATTGATATTTTAAATTTTGGGAATCTATAAAAAATTTGTCGTAATCTGCAAGAAGTTTGTCGTAATCTAATTTACTAACAAATTCTTGTTTTTTACCCTCTATTTATATTGTCTCAATCACATTATAAAGATACACAAAACACCTCTGCAATACCAATAAATACAGGGGTTTTATTAATTTTTTAATATTAATATCTGGTGTTCATTTTTAGGTTTATTATACTAATTCCATCTATCATCATTATCATTTCTGTATAGCTTAAAATTACAATAGCGTATTTTAGCTTAAGTGACTTTATAATAATTCGTTATGCGTTTCTCAGCAGACCCCACTTAATCCATTAAACCCTTTTCGCATATCTGCTGTTGATACGTAATAATAATACTTGTGATGACTTCCTAATGTTAACATAGTTTTTTTTTGCTAAATTAGATAGTCTGAATAGTTGTTGCAATATGTGGTTTGCTGGTTACGATACTTTCTATCCATTAGCTATTATAAAATATTTTTAGATTCTTTTCGATGAATAAAATCGAATGGAAAAAATTTAATTCTAAACACATAAATAGGAGAGGTGAAGTGTTCTTTTATGTTTGGATTTCCGAGTAACATTATTCTGTAACCTGTACCAGCACCAACGCCTATGCCTTTAAAAAGTTTATACATTCCGTTAATATTAGCTTCGTAAATAATTATAAAACTTTTATCTATAATTTGTTTATTATTATTATGGTTATACTTTAAGTAGTTGTAGCCTCCACCAAGCTGAATAGGCAAATTAAACTCCCATTTTTTATTTTTAAAGAAGACATAATCGGCAAATATTGATATATATTCTAAGTGTAATTTAGTTGTAACAGTTTGTTCAGTATTGTTTTCAGTAATTTTTCTATCAATATAAAAATTTGAACGAAGAAAACTAAAACTTAAGCCTAATCTAATTTTTTTTTGATAGTCTAATCCAATTTTTATACTTGATATTTGTGCTCGTTTGTTAGATATAAAAGAATTACGAGAATCGAACCGAAGAGTAATTTTAGGTCTTTGCTTCATTGCTAAACTAATATCTTCAAAAAACTCATCTTTTTGTGAAAACAGATTATTTATTGTTAGCAATAATACTATTGTAATAATGTATTTGGCCTTATTCGTCATCTTTTGGAAGTTTAATTTTTCTTCCATTTATTCTTACTAACTGTCCATTTTTATACTTTTCAAGTAAAAAAATATTTCCTTCTTCATCAAATCGCTTAAGATTTTTGTTTAAATTTCCTGCAACATAAAAACGTTCTTCTTTTGTACGTCCATTATCGTAATAATATTTGTGTTTTCCTTCTTCTACTCCTTGAACAAATTCGCCTTCAAATATTAATTTATTATCTCTATTGTAGTATTTCCAAATTCCATTTCTATCGCCCATTTCAAAACTACCAATTTCAGTAGCATCTCCTGTTTGGTATACCCACTCGCCATTTTTCTCACCCTCTAAATATTCACCTTTAGTAATAACTTCACCTTTTCTTGTATATTCAACAAAATTTCCCTCTTCTTTTCCACTTATAAAATTTTCTTCTCTAAGTAATTCGCCACTTTCGTAATACCATTTCCACAAACCATTGTATTTGCTGTGTGTAAAACTACCTTCTTGTTCAAGTTTGCCAGATTTGTAATAATACTTCCATTTACCTGTTTTGCGGTTTTTGTTATACTTTCCTTCGGCTTTTAGTTCTCCTGTTTTATATAAGAATTTCCAATGTCCAATTTTTTTATTGAATTCGTTAACTTGCCCCATTGAAATAATAGTACCTGTTTCATCGTAATATTTTGCTTTAATAACCTTTCCATCAGCAGAATATTCTTTATGTAATGCAATAGGTACACCATTTAAAAATCCTCCAGCAGATTTTGGTTTACCCGATGCGTAATATTCTTTTTTTTCATCAACTTTTGGTTCTTCACTAATATCTTGCTGAAGAATTTCGCCATTTTTATATAAATTTATTGATAAAAGTTTACCATTTTTGTCAAAGTTTTTGAAATAACCATTAAGCTTACCATTAACGTAATTCATTTCGGTTTTTATAGTGTTGTTAGTATAAAATTCTTTCCATACACCGTGTTTTTGTTTTTTATTGTTAAATCGGTTTATTTTTTCTTTATATACTAAATAATCTCTGCGGTATTCGTAAATTGTAATAATTGAAGTGTCATTCTTAACTTGTTTACCAAAGCCTTCTCTATTACCATTTTTGAAATTTAGAACTTTATCTAAACTGCTGGTTCTGAAATTGTAATAATAAGATAATCCTTCGCGTTTACCATTAAAATAAAGTTCTTTTGAATATAATCCACCAATTTTACCAGTGTCATTTTTTTCATATTTGTAAGTGTAGAAATATCCGTTTTTTTCGTCTTCTCTGTAACTTATTTTTTTAAGAGTGTCGCCATCAACACTATAAAACACCCAAACACTATCTAACATAAAAAACTTACGGTTTCCTTCGGCTTGCATTTGTCCGTTTACGTAATATGTTCTCCAGTATCCGTCAGGTTTACCATCACGCATATAGCCTTCGCTAGAGATACTTCCGTTGCCGTAATAGAATTTATTGTATCCGTTTGGATTGGTTTCGTTTTGCGAATAACTAGCCAAGGATAAAACTAAAATTAATGATATTAATAAATTTCTTTTCAATATGTGATTTTTAACTAATGCTATAAAAGTATAAATTTTAAATAGATTTATAAAAAAACGAGGCAAAAGATTTTTTCTTTTGCCTCGTTTTTTTGTTATATACTCAATCCATTTAGCTATACATTTTAGCACGTAATGCTTGAACTTTCTCATCAACAATGTAATCGTCGTAATCCATTAATTTATCAATAATTCCGTTAGGAGTAAGCTCTATAATACGGTTACAAACCGATTGAATAAATTCGTGGTCATGCGATGACATAAATACATTACCTGGGTATTTAACTAAATTATTATTAAATGCCTGAATAGATTCAAGGTCAAGATGATTAGTAGGGGTGTCAAGTACTAATGCATTGGCATCTTGAAGCATCATTTTAGAAATCATACAACGCATTTTTTCACCTCCAGAAAGTACTTCAACTTTTTTATCAAGCTCATCACCAGCAAAAAGCATTTTTCCTAAGTAACCCTTAATGTACATATCGGTAGTGTCGTTTGTAAACTGGCAAAGCCAATCAAAAAGATTTAACTCACTTTTGAAAAAATCTTGATTATCTAAAGGTAAATATGCTGCTGTAATAGTTTGTCCCCATTGGTAAGTTCCCGAATCTGCTTTTTGTTTTCCGTTAATTATTTCGAAAAATGCTGTCATTGCACGTGGATCTTTCGATAAAAAAATAATTTTATCGTTCTTTTGTGCGTAAAAATCAACATCTTTAAAAAGAATTTGTCCATCAATACTAGAACTTAAATTACTAACATCAAGTATTTTATCGCCAGCTTCACGCGAAGGAGAAAAAATAATTCCTGGGTATTTACGTGTTGATGGTTTAATGTCTTCAATATTAAGTTTTTCAATCATTTTTTTACGGCTTGTTGTTTGTTTCGATTTTGCAACATTGGCACTAAAACGAGAGATAAACTCTTGTAATTCTTTTTTCTTTTCTTCGGCTTTCTTATTTTGTAATTGTTGCTGACGTAGTGCTAACTGGCTACTTTGATACCAAAATGAATAATTTCCAGCAAACATTTGCACTTTACCAAAATCAATATCAACAGTATGTGTACTTACTGCATCTAAAAAGTGACGGTCGTGAGAAACAACTAATACTGTGTTTTCGTAGTTAGCAAGATATTCTTCTAACCATTGCACGGTATATAAGTCAAGGTCGTTGGTTGGTTCGTCTAAGAGTAAGTTATCTGGTTTACCAAAAAGTGCTTGAGCTAATAATACTCTCACTTTCTGTTTACCACTCATATCTTTCATTAATGTATAATGAAATTCCTCTTTTATACCTAGACCACTTAATAGGTTAGCTGCGTCGCTTTCTGCATTCCAACCATCCATATCGGCAAATTTCTCTTCTAATTCAGCTGTTTTTATACCATCTGCTTCCGAAAAATCTGGTTTTGCATAAAGGGTGTCTTTTTCTTCCAATATTGCCCAAAGTTGAGAATGTCCCATCATTACCGTGTTTAATACTGTATGCTCGTCAAAGGCGAAGTGGTCTTGACTTAAAACAGAAAGACGTTCGCCAGAACCAAGCGAAATATGACCTGACGTAGTATCAATTTCTCCTGAAATTGCTTTTAATAACGTAGATTTTCCTGCACCATTTGCTCCAATCACTCCATAGCAGTTTCCTGCTGTGAATTTCATATTAACGTCTTGAAACAAAACTCTCTTCCCAAATTGAATTCTTATATCTGCTACTGTAATCATTTAACTATGTGTGTTTTTTTAAAATGTTTGCAAAGATACAAATTAGTTTTAATGTTTTTAAAGTTTTGGTGTTTATAAACAGGGCAAACTCATACTATTTTTATTGAATTGCTATCATGTTAAGTAATAAGATATATTCAAACCATTTAGCTTTTCGATTTTTATATTGCATCGCATAAAAATTTTGAGTTTTTTTAGTCAAATTGTTAGTTTTAATTTAGAATAAATAAAAATATACTATATTTGTGAAATATTAACAATTTAAATAAAAGGAAATGAAAAACTTTTTTAAAATTTTTATTTTAGTAGTATTTACTACAAATATTTTTGCACAGACTACTTTAAGTCCTGATGATGGTGCTATTAGTTGTGTAGATAAAGACGGTAATTCATATAGAACAGTTACCATAGGCAACCAAACTTGGATGGCAGAGAATTTAAAGACAACTCGTTTTAATGATAGTACAAAAATACCATTAATGTCAGACATTATTGAATGGAGAGCCGCATTAACTCCTGCTTATTGCTGGTATGATAAAGAACCACAAAAATACAAGAATGATTTAGGAGCTTTGTATAATCATTATACTGTTGAAACAAATAAGTTATGTCCAAAAGGATGGCATGTTCCAACAGATAAAGAATGGAAAATATTAATTGATTATAATGGAGGTGTTAAAGGTGTAGGATCAAGATTGAAAGCAAATGGTTTTCCTGATATGGCAAAGATTAAAGCTAATTCAACTGATAAATCATTTAATGTTGTTCCAGCAGGTTCAAGAGGTATGTTTGGATTGTTTTTTGGTATGGGAATGTATGCGACTTACTGGACAGCAACAAAATATGATTTATCTGCATGGTCGTGGTATGCTGATGGTCATGATGATAATGCGTATAGAGCACTAAATGACAGAAAAACAGGACTTTCTGTTCGTTGTATTAAAAATAATAATAATAAATAAAAATAAAAAATGAAAAAAGTATTATATATTATATTAAGCTTCATTATTCTAGTTTCATGTCAGAATATTGAAACAAAGAGTAGCTTAAAAGATAAGATAGCATCTTTAGAAAAAGAAAATAGTGAACTTCATTCTGGAGCAGCTAAAATGGCAGATAATATTGATTCTTATAGATTAATGTTAGATGAACTAGATGTAAATATTGCGGCTTTAGACCAACATCATTCAAAAGTAATAACTTTATCTACTAATTATAAAGATGATGTTAAAATAAAAGATGATATAAAGGAGCATATTAATTATTTAAACGCACAATTGAGTAACTTAAAATTAAGATCTAAACATTTACATAATAATATTAAGGAATTATGCAAAAATGAATCTTTAAATGCAGATAGTTTAGAATTTTTAAAGTTAGAATTTGATATTGCTGTGTCTAAAATAGTTAAACGTAACGATGAGATTGAAGAACTAAGACAAAGTATTAAAGCAAACGATAAAGAAAATAATTTTTTGGATAAAGAGCTTAAAGAGAATGAATTGTATACGAGTGTATTATACGAAATAATTCATACGAAATTCTATTGTATTGGCTCGGCTGATGAGTTGTTAGAAAAAGGAATAATTGTTGATGAAAACCTAAAATCTAATAGTCACTTGTATAGGCTAAATGCAAAAGCAAATGATGGATTATTTACACCTGTATTTGCTGATAAAACTGATACTATTATGTTTAATAGCAAATCAGCAAAGTTGTTAAGTGTTCATCCCGATGATAGTTATTCTTTTATTGGAGGAGATACTTTAACAGGTTTGTATATTAATGATTATAAAAAGTTTTGGGACAAATCAGAATTCTTGATTGTTCAGATAGATTAAATGAAAAAAGAGAGCTTATGGCTCTCTTTTTTTTATATTAAATTTAGTTTTTATGACCAAGTTCTTTACTAAGAAAATTGTATTATTTATCAATGCAATTAATAACAACATTTAAAAGTCCGATTACTTTTAATATATCTTCTTTACTAAATTCGCTACCTACAAGTTGAGTGAAAAGAAAGTCGCCTAATTCTTCTTGGTTATGATTCCCTCCATTATTACTTTCTATTATAGGAACTAATTTATTGCTGTCAATTATTGGATATTTATCGTCAAGTTTATTTTTAAATAGATATAAAATATTGAAATACAGATTGTATGACAAATCTATAATTTGTTCGTTTTCTCCAAAAATTGCATCTAAGTTCTGCTGAATAAATGTGCTTAAATACGCCTGTTCTTCAATAATACTATCAACAAGAGTTTCGTATTTAGTATCATCTAATTTATCGAAATATTTTAAAGCTTTCTCAATATTATTGTTTGTTATTTCCATTTATTTGAGTTTCTAGTGAAATTAATAAAATATCTATAATTGAGCTAATTGCAGGCTTGTCTTTTTCAATTGTATATTTGTCGTTTTCAATAAAATATGCACAATAATCAAATAAGTATTTTTGTGAACGTAGATTCTCCAATTCTTCTTTTGCTTGGAATAGTTCTTTGTATTTGGTGTCTAATTTTTCCGGATTTTTATCAATATCTTTTTTAATATCATCGTATTTTTTTTCAATAGCAGAAGCACCGTCTTTTGTTAAATCTATATTTAAAATTTCGGCTTGTGTATCTTGTATTTTTTTACGAGTATTAAGTGAACTTATAAGCGAATCTGATGAAATTATCTCGTATTTATCAGAAAAATTTTCTTTGTAAACATTTAATATTTGGAAGCAAAGTTCTAGCATTGAGTTTTCTGAATCTTTTTCTAACATAAAATGATCAGCACTTTCTGACATAAAGTTAGAAATATTTATTTGCTTATTCATTTCGGCCATATATTCCGAAATATATTCTTCTTCTGTTAGTTTGCTTAATCGTACTATTGTATCGTCTATTTTTTGCTCGGTAATCATATTTCTTTTCTGTACTTTATTTGTAATCCGTGAATAAAATTACGTAAAAACTGATCTTTACATAGTCTATATTGGCTTTGTGTAGGCTTTCTGAAAAATGCACTAAGTTCTGATTTGCTAAGTCTCATATCTGCCAAATCAAAAATATCTAGCATATCTGTATCTTTAAGATTTAATGCAATTTTTAATTTTCTAAGAATTGCATTGTTATTTAATTTCTTCTCATTTGTAGGTTTTTTACCTTCTTGAGTACCTCTTTTATGTATAATAAAGCCATTTAGAAATGTTGCAAGTTCAACATCAAAAATCTCCTTAAATAGAGGGTCTTCATCTTTTTTTAGCCAATTACTTACCTGTTCACGATTAACCTTTAAATCAGCTAATGCAAAAAGTTTTATCATTGTATTGTCATTTAAGCTAAAAGAATAGCGTAAACGTCTTATAATATCATTGTTTGTCATTGTTTACAAAGATAGTTATTTTTTATAAAAAAAAGGTTTGTAGATTTTTGTTTGGTACAGTAATAAAAAAATAAAGCGGAAAACTTATTTTACATAAGAATTCCGCTTTTGTACCCGAGGCCGGACTCGAACCGGCACGGACGCGATGTCCATTGGATTTTAAGTCCAACGTGTCTACCAATTCCACCACTCGGGCATCCCTAATTAAAGAACATAAAAAAGAGCGAGAAACGGGACTCGGACCCGCGACCCCGACCTTGGCAAGGTCGTGCTCTACCAACTGAGCTATTCTCGCTTTTGCGGTTGCAAATATAAAGTATATTTTCATTAATACAAACTAGAAATATCAAAAAAAAAACTTTTTTTTTAATTAATTTGTATTGTAAAGATATAGAGTTTGTTACTGATGGTAAATTTATGATAATTTTACCCAGTTTTCAATAATTTTTAAACCTTGTGGTGTAAGAATAGATTCTGGATGAAATTGTACACCTCTAACATTTAAATTTTTATGTTTAAAAGCCATAATTTTACCATCGTCATCAACCGCAGTTACTATTATTTCATCAGGAATTGTTTCTTGCTTAACAACCCAAGAATGATATCTTCCTGAGAAAAAGTCTTTATCAATTTCAGAAAAAATTATATCATTATTAATAATATGTGTGGGTTTTGAAACACCGTGGTCAACTTTTTCTTTATTTTCTAGCTTAGCACCATAATATTCTGCAATTGCTTGGTGTCCCAAACAAATACCTAAAATTGGTTTTGCTGTTTGAAAGTTGTTTACTAAATGACCTAATTCAGGTTTTTCTGATGGTAAACCAGGGCCTGGAGATATAACAATTTTGTCGTATTCTAATATTTTACGATAGTCTAACTCATCAATTCTCATCACATATACTTGTTCTGCAAATTGTTCTATATAGTGTTTTATATTGTATGTAAAACTATCTAAATTGTCAATAATTAATATTTTCATAAAATTATAGGTAGATTTATTTTATAAATATACAATTTTAAAATTTATTGGTTGTTAAATAATTATGAAATAACGATAAATTATTATAAAATCTATAATTTAGGGTATAAAAAAACGCTAATAAATTAATATTAGCGTTTTTTATAAGTTATAAACTTTTATTTTTTAATATCTATTTTTAAACCAAGTTCTTCGAGTTGTGCAGTAGCAACATTCGAAGGCGAATCAATCATAACATCTCTACCTGCATTATTTTTAGGGAATGCAATAACGTCACGAATACTATCTGTGCCAGCAAACATTGCTACCAATCGGTCAAAACCAAGTGCAATACCGCCGTGAGGTGGAGCACCGTATTTAAAGGCGTTCATTAAGAAACCAAATTGTTCTTCTGCTTCTTCTTTTGTGAAACCTAAATGTTTAAACATTGTTGCTTGCATATCCTTATCGTGAATTCGGATACTACCACCGCCAATTTCAACACCATTTATAACCATATCGTAAGCGTTTGCTCTTACTTTCCCTGGTTCGGTATCTAACATTGCCATATCTTCTATTTTTGGCGATGTAAAAGGGTGGTGCATCGCATGGAAACGCTCGCTATCGTCGTCCCATTCTAATAGAGGAAAATCTACAACCCAAAGTGGAATAAATTTGTTTTTGTCCATTAAGTCTAATTGGCGTGCCATCTCTAATCTTAATTCAGAAATAGCTGGTAATGTTTTGTTTTTATCTCCTGCTAAAATTAGTAATAAATCTCCTTTTTCTGCTCCAAATTTCTCTGCCCATTTTGCAAGTTCTTCTTGGTTGTAAAATTTATCTACTGACGATTTGTAAGTGCCATCATCGTTACATTTTACGTAAACTAAACCTTTTGCACCAACTTGTGGCTTTTGCACAAATTTAGTCAGAGCATCTAATTGTTTACGTGAATATGATGCTGCATTTTTCGCACAAATTCCACCAATATACTCTACAGAATCAAAAACAACAAAATTATGACCTTTTACAAGCTCAGTAATTTCATTTATTTGCATATCGAAACGTAAATCAGGTTTGTCGTTACCGTATTTTTCCATAGCCTCAGAGTAGGGCATACGTGTGAAATTAGGTAAATTGTAATTTAATACTTTTTTAAAAAGATGTTTTGCCATTCCTTCAAAAGTATTTAATATATCATCTTGCTCAACAAAAGCCATTTCGCAGTCAATTTGTGTAAATTCTGGCTGACGGTCGGCACGTAAATCTTCGTCACGGAAACATTTTACAATCTGAAAATAACGGTCGTAACCAGATATCATTAACAGTTGTTTAAAAGTTTGTGGCGATTGAGGAAGTGCGTAAAATTCGCCTTGATGCATACGCGAAGGCACTACAAAATCTCTTGCCCCTTCTGGCGTCGATTTAATTAAGTAAGGAGTTTCAATCTCCATAAACTCAATATCATCAAGGTAACGGCGAACTTCTTGCCCAATTCTATGACGTAAAATTAAATTATTTTTTACAGGATTACGGCGTAAGTCCATATATCTGTATTTCATTCTAATTTCGTCGCCACCATCTGTTTCGTCTTCAATAGTAAATGGAGGAACTTCCGAGCTGTTTAATAATTGTAAATCTTCAACAAATAATTCAATTTCGCCTGTTGGAATTTTATTGTTTTTTGCTTCTCTTTCAATTACATTTGCTGTTGCTTGTATAACAAATTCTCGACCAAGTGTTTTTGCTTTTTCAAAAACTTCCGTTGATGTTTTACTATCTTCGAAAACAAGCTGAGTAATTCCGTAACGGTCACGTAAGTCAACCCAAATCATTGAGCCTTTGTTTCTTACTTTTTGTACCCAACCGCTAAGTGTTACCTTTTGATTAAGATTGCTTATGTTTAATTGCCCGCAGGTATGTGTTCTGTACATTCTTTTTAGTTTATAGTTTATAGTTAATAATTAATAATTAAAAGTTAATAATTAATAGTTAATAATTAATAGTTAATAATTAAAAGTTAATAATTAAAAGTTAATAATTAATAGTTAATAATTAATAGTTAATAGTTAATAATTAAAAGTTAATAATTAATAGTTAATAATTAATAGTTAATAATTAATAGTTAATAATTAATAGTTAATAATTAATAGTTAATAATTAATAGTTATTTTATATCAACTATACACTATCAACTATACATTATACACTATTAACTATACATTATACACTATCAACTATACATTATACACTATCAACTATACATTATACACTATTAACTATACATTATACACTATCAACTATACATTATACACTATTAACTATACACTATCAACTATACATTATACACTATTAATTAATTATTTAGGTATGTTAAAATATTTTTTTCTATTCT
>Ga0256827_10001278_pt1 | contig 16060 bp, 14 predicted proteins | sample CV84metaG_FD_185977 | JGI IMG/M metagenome (GOLD analysis project Ga0256827, IMG submission 185977) | Hydrothermal vent microbial communities from East Pacific Rise, Pacific Ocean - CV84 | ecosystem: Environmental > Aquatic > Marine > Hydrothermal vents | place: Pacific Ocean: East Pacific Rise... | reverse complement strand
GTGTTGGCTGATTTTTCGACAGAAGTGTTGAAAAAGAAAAAACCGAAGATTTTAGTGGTTTTTTCAGATGGTGGGGAGAAAGATAGACTTGAAAAGTTTTCAGAAATCATTGCTAAAGAGGGGATTGCTCTTTATGTGGTGTTGGTTGGAACATTAGAAGGTTCACCTGTTATCACCTCTAAAGGTAAAACCTTAAATCATAATGGGAAAATTGTTATAACTCAAAGAAATGATGAATTGGGTGCGATTGCGATGAACAATGGTGGTGCTTATATTGTCGCAACCAATGGGGAAGATGGGATGAAAGATTTGGTGGCAACCATTAAAGCTCATCATCAAAGTGAACAAAAAGGTGAAATTATTATTCATGACAGAGAGGAGTTTTTCCATTATCCTCTGAGTGTAGGACTTTTTTTGTTGCTCTTAAGTTTTAGTTCTCTCCCTAGAAAGTTAAAAAAAGGATTGAAAGATGCGTGATACTGTAAAAATATTTTATATAACACTTTTTTGGGGCTTAGTGATAGGCTTTTTAATGGCTGTTGGACAGATAGTTCCTATTTATGTTTATGCTTTATTTACTGAACCAACGGTCAGTTTAAATGGTTTAAGGGGGTTAATGGGCTTAGTAAAAGAGAATGCTTTTTTACTTGCCATCACAGCGATAGGTTCAACACTTTTTGTTGTCCCTTTTGTTTTAGCCATTGGGATACTCCAAAAAAGATGGAAGCTTAGAGACCATTTCGACTTTAACAGAGTGAAGTTTAAAACTTTTAAATTTTGGTTCTTTATCGCTGTTATTTTACTTGTGGTACAAGATTATGTTTTGCCACTATTGGTGGAACAGGATATGCCTGATTTTATGCTAAATATCACTTACCCCTCGGAGTTTTCTAAATGGCTTCTGCTTTTTGGTGTGGCTTTTATGTCCCCTATTTTAGAAGAGGTGATTTTTAGAGGTTATCTGTTAAAAGGGTTTGCTCATAGTTTCATAGGTGTTTATGGGGCGATTGTTTTAACTTCAGCCATATGGGCTTTTATCCATTTTCAGTATGAACTGGTCTATTTGGTGATGATATTTGTGATAGGGCTTGTCTTAGGGTATGCCAGATTTAAAGCCAATTCCATCTATGTTCCCATTATGATGCATATCTTTTTTAACTTGATGGCAGGGATAGAGCTTTATATTAGGAAAGGGATTTTATGAGGGGAATAGGGATAGTTGTATTGGTATGGACTTCGTTAGTTGCCGATACTTTCACCTTTGAAACCATAGAAAAAGCCAATAAAGCTTATGAAAATAAAGAGTTTCAAAAAAGTTCAAAGCTTTTTAAATCTTTAAAACAAGATGACCCCTCTGTGGCTTATAATCTAGCCAATGCACAATATAAAGCAGGGCGATACGCTGAGGCTTTAGAGAGTTATGAAAAGGCACAAGGGATAGATGAAGCAATACGTCAGTACAACATAGCTAACTGTTACTTCCAGCAGGGTAATTTAAAAGAAGCTATAAGAAGGTACAGTGTTTCGCAAAAATTACGGGAAGATGAAGATACACTTTTTAACCTCAATCTTGCAATGAAAAAAAGGGAAGAACAACAAAAAGAGAAAGAGCAAAAGAAAAAGGATGAAAAGAAGAAAAAGAAAGAAAAAAAGAAAAAAAGTGATGAAGAGAAAAAGAAAGAGGAAGAAAAAAAGAAGAAAGAAGAGGAAAAAAAGAAAAAAGAAGAGCAGAACCAAGAGAGTAAGAAAGATGGTCAAGAAAATAAAAATGATGAACAGCGAAAAGCCAATCAAAAAGAGACCAATTCTGCTCAAAAAAGAGAGAAAGCTAAAGATAATATGTCACCAGAAGAGAAAATGAGAAAAAAAGAGTTGAGTCATCTTTTAAAAAAATTAAGTAAGCAAAAAATGCCAACCATGATGTACCAAACCACTTCAAAAGAGGGGGGGGAAAATGATAAAAATCCTTGGTAATAGATTATTTTTTATAGCTCTTTTCTCTTTTCTTTCTATCCATCTATATGGGGGAAGTGTTAAAGTAAGTGTTGATGAAAAAGAGGTGATTCTTGGTGATTCTATCCTTTTTACCATTACTGTCGTGGGGCAAGAGAGTGACCCTCTTCCTGAGATGGATAGCATAGGGGGGGTAGAGGTAGATAACATTATGCGTCATAAAGGTTCAGATTTTGTCTATGTTGATGGGAAAAGTGTGATGGAAAATACAGAGAGTATAACTTTTGAATTTAAACCGACACAAAATATGACCATCCCTGCTTTTCAACTGAAAGTTGATGGTGTGCTTAAAACAACCGATGCGATTAACTTAACTGTTAGAAAGTTGGAAGAGGGGGAGATACGTAAAAACAAGTATTTCTCCATTGATTTAAAGCTCAATAAGTCAAAAGTTTATTTGGGTGAAGCTGTTATTGCGACTGTTTTTTTACGACAAAAATCAGCCTTGGACATTATGAGTTTAGACTATAAAAAACCTGAATTTAAGAACTTTTTTTCTAAACAGTTGGGGGAAGAGAAGAAATATACAGAGGAGAGTGATACTGTTTATGAGTTAAGTTATCTGCTTTCTCCAAAAAAAGAGGGGGTTTTGCAAGTAGAACCTGCGACAGCAAAAATAGCCCAAAGAGTCCGTGAAAAACAAGTGGGTGGTTGGTTTGCAAACGTCCCTAAATGGAGTAATCTTAGTTCCACAGAGTTAAACTTAACGGTTGTAAAGCCTACAGAAGATTATGATTTAATGGGAAATTTTACTTTAACTGATACACTTGATATTCAAAAGGTCAAACTAAATAAGCCTGTCAATTTAAAAGTAGAAATTAGAGGGGAGGGTAGTTTTGATGACTTTGAAGGGTTAGTGTTTGACTTGGATGGGGTGACAGTGTATAGTGAGGATGCAATCATTGAGAGTAAATTTGAAAAAGAGAGTCTGAAAAGTCACTACAGTAAAAGTTTTGCTTTTATTTCTGACCATAATTTTGTGATACCTCCAAAAAGTATACGTTTGTTTGACTATACAACAGGTCAGGTTAAGGTTTTAAAAACAAGAGGGTATCATATAATTGTGGAGGGGGGTAAAAAGGTTGCAAAAGTGGAAACCATCCATACTAAAAATCCTGTACCTATCCAATCAAATCAAAAGGAAACAGATACAAATCAATTATCAGGATTTACTGTTCCTAGTTTTTTAATTTTATTTCTTACCTTTATATTGGGTATTTTTGCAACACTATTTTTTAGAATTTTATTACCTATCTTAAAACAATTCTTACCTTTTATTTCTAAAAAATGGAGAGATTCAAGACTTGGTTTTGATGGTTATGAAGCGTTAACGATTCTTTATCCTCATATAGGGGAAAACAGAGAAGTGGAAGAGATGGTTAGACGTTTGTATGCCATTAAAAATGGGGACAATAGTGTTGAAATAGATAAAGAGCTATTGAAAAGATTGGTTAAGGAATATCAAGTTAAAACAAAGAACTAAGAGGAGAGTGAATGTATTATTATATTTATGCCGAGGGTGTAAAAGAATTTTCAGAACAAGTTATGGAGTATGTGGGGCAAAAAACGATTACTCTAACAAAGGTGGAAGTTTCTGACTTAGAAACACTAAATTTAAAAGCTGAAGACCATATTATTGTTACAGGGAAAGTTTATAACATAAAAGAAGTTTTGGCTTATGCGTATGAACATCAAGCTTCAGTAGGGATCGTCCCTTTACGTGAACAAAAAGAGTTGATTCATACCTTTTCACTCCCTAGTGATTTTGAAGAGAGTATTGATTTGGCACTTAACGCTTGTGACAAGAAGATAGATTTACTTTATTGTGATGATATATTGGTTCTTCAGGAGGTGGTGGTGGGGGAAGTCCCCCCTTTAGATAGCCCTTCATCCTCTATGGAGAAGTTGACTTTATGGGAACGTACCAAATCATTTTTTACCATGCTTAAAAAAGTTCGTCACCTCAGCCACACCTCTTTTACCATCACCACAGCCAAAGAGAAAGTTTTAAAGTTTTCAGCTGTGGGTGCAGTGGGGGTAGAGTACAACAACCGTACTTTTGCTTCTAAGCTTATCTCTAATTATTTAAAGTTTAACGATGCACGTCTTTCGTTGGTGGTGCTTTCTCCAAGTTCTATCTTACAATACATGGGTTATATCTTTCAGTCACATATTTTAAAACAAACCCCTGAAGTTTTGCCCTCTTCGGTGGGGTATATCCATAGCCAATACTTACAGATAGAAGCCAACAAAAAGCTAACTGTGACCATAGATAGTAAAGAGTGTGTTCAAACACCTATTATATTAGAGACCAAATCGGAAGCTTTGGCACTTTCTGTGGGTGAGGGGTTTTGGGAGAGAAGTTCAAAAGTAAAAGAGATAAAAGAGAGTGTTAAAGTCTCTCATCTACCCTCAGATATTGAGATGTCTGATTATTTGGAAAAAAGTATCCCTCTCTTTTCCCATGCGAGTAAAGAGCAGTTTGCTTCACTTTTTAAAAACTTACGTGAAGAGAGTCAACTAAACTCCACCTTTATGACCTTGCTGATACTTGCAACCATGATTGCAACTTTTGGACTTTATATTAACTCCTCTTCGGTCATCATTGGGGCGATGCTTTTAGCCCCCCTTATGCAACCCATCGTAGGGGTGAGTATGGGGCTACTTCGTCAAGATGTTGCTTTGCTTAGTTCTGGTGCAAAAAGTATTGCTGTTGGGGTGTTGGCTGTTATGTTGACAGCGATGTTTATCGCATGGTTGCTCCCCATAGAACAACTCACCTCCGAGATGAATGGACGACTCTCCCCCACGATTTTAGATATGTTTGTTGCCATCGTCTCAGGGGTGGCAGCAGCGTATGCCAAATCAAATGAGAAGATAATCGGTTCTTTGGCTGGGGTCTCTATTGCCGTGGCACTTGTCCCCCCTATCGCTGTAGCAGGTGTTGGTCTAGGTTGGGGTGAATGGTCGATGTTTAACTCAGCATTCTTACTTTTTATCACCAACTTGGTAGGGATTATTCTCGCTGCTTCATTAACGTTTCTAATGCTTGGTTTCTCCCCTGTGTCTGTGGCAAAAAAAGGGTTAACTTATGCCTTGATTTTGGTAGCCATTGTTTCTGTTCCCCTCTCTATCTCTTTTACAAAAATGAAACATGACATCGAAGTTCAACAAACATTGGGAGCATTTGAGGCAACCATTAGAGGTAAGGTGATACATCTTAGAAACATAGAATTACAAGGAAAAGAGGTACGCTGTGAAGTGATTGCTTCAGATATCTTGTCTAAAGAGGAGAAAAAAACTTTGAATGCTCTTATCTCTAATAAGGTGGGGGAAAAGGTTAAAGTCTTGGTCTCTTTTTGGTATGAGTTGTAAGGGGAAGTTTAATTTTATAAAAAGGTATTAAAGTTATTATTTACCATATTTTAATATTTTTCTATATATAATAACAATTATTTTAATTTAAAAAGGAAAAGTATGAAACCACTTTTAATATTTTTTGTATTGTTATTTTTAGGAGCGATGTTTTTAATTGGAGAACATCCAGAGTATAATCCATTTAACTCAACTCAAGAAGCTTCTGCGACAGCTCAAACCCTAGATGAACATATTAAAGCTTCTGATGAACATCAAGGTGAGAACTAAGTTATTGATTAATAGAGATATTAATTTTTTTAGAGTAGTTTTTACTTAAGTACTCTAAAATTCTCTCTCTTTGTCCTTCTCTAAGTTTCCAAAGTCCAAATCCGTCTTGCATGGCTGTGACTTTGGCTTTCCAAAATTTTCTATCTCCTCCATTAACCACAATAAATCTTCCTGTATGACAAATGGTACAGTTTTCTTTTATATCACTTAGTCCTTTATCTATAATTAATCCTGTTGTTCGGTCTATCTCTTGTGAATGAAGAGAAGTTATTAATAAAATAGTGATAAGTAATAAGTTTATTTTATACATTTTTTTCCTTTAATATTCTAAGGTGTTTTCTATCATGTTTACAACCGTTGTAGAGTATTTAAGTAGTTTTTGTTCAATAATAGCAAGTTTTTGCATCTCCTCTTTACTGATTGTACCTTGGATATAAATACCTTTTACCTCTTGATATAAAGTCAATATTTTTTGAAGTTTTTCTTTTATTTTAGGAGTGCTTACGGCGATTAATCCTCTTTTCTTGTCACCATTGAGTAGACCGTTAAGTCCATGTTCAAAGAGAATAATACTTCCTCTTAGTCGAATGGAATTTCGCTTAACATCCTCTTTACTATAGATAAGAAAACTCTCTTTAAACATCTTTTGAGTTAACATTTTTTGACGGTCAGCAATTTTTAGTGTATGTTCCATAACTTTGTTTTGATTGATGTTTAAACGATTTTTACTTTTTAAGGTTTGGGTTAGTTTATGAGAAAGTCGTAAGAGTTTTTCATTGTTTTGGATGATATATTTGTAAGATTCTGTTTCTATCTTTTCTTCTCGTTTATAAAATTTTAAAATATGTTTACAAAATACTTTCCATTCCTCTTGTAACTCCTCTAAATCTTGTAGAACTTCAATATCAGTATTTTTTGGAATAAATCTGGTTTCATTTCCGATATACATTGCCAGTAGAAAATCATTGAATATTTGAGTTGATCGGATTAAGTCTTTACGATAATTTTCTACATCTATACCATTTACAATCATTACAATATCTTTTGCTATTTTTTGAGAAAGCATTTTGTTATGTGCTGCCATTGATATAATGTTGCTTTTTTGAGACTCTTCTTCAAATAGGTTTGTAACAATTTTATTTAATTCAAATTTTGTAGTATCTGCATTTGATAGGAGGCTTAAACAGATTAGTATTAAGTAGATTCTTTTCATAACAACTCCATACAATTTATTTCGTTGTTAAATATTATAATTTAAGTTTGCTTAAAGTCTTATTATTTTCTTTAAAAAATATTTTATATAAAACTTTAATGAATCAAGCTTTTTCGTTCAATCTTTTAATAATATATATTATTTTTTGTATAATTTTTTTGAAATTTAACACAAAGTCAAAAACTTCTCCTTTCTGTACACCTACAAGTGCAATGGTAAGGGCTTGGAGAAAGAGGCTTTTTCCATCTCCATTTTTCCCAACACCATAAATCTCTCTTTTAACTTGTAAATTATTGAGTTCTATTTTGTTGATGCTAAAGAAGTTTGCTATATTGATTTAAAGTTAAATATCTCAATATTATTTTAACCTATAAAATATCATGTAGTTTGTTGGCATCTGCCATCCATTGATGCAACTTGTCCCACTCTTCATTTTCTATCATGGTTTGACAAAGTTTCATCTCTTTATTAAACGCTTTGATAGATTCTAAAAGATTTGATTTGTTTTGCCGAAAGATATCTTCCCACATGTTAGGGGAACTTTTTGCAATTCGACTCATACTTTTGAACCCACCACCAGCCAAGGCTGTGATGCTGGTTGGGTCTTCTTGTTTCATCACAGAATTTGCAATGGAATAAGAGACAGCATGAGGCATGTGTGAGATAAACGCAGCGTGTCTATCGTGTTCTTTTGCTCCCATAAAAACAACTTTTGCTTCTATGTCCTTAAAAATCTCTAAGGCAGTATCTTTTTGATTTTCACCACTTTTTTCTTGGTTACATAGAACCATAACCTTATCGGTATAAAGACCTTCTATCGCTGCTGAAGGTCCAAACTTTTCTGTCCCTGTCATGGGGTGAGCAGTCACAAAATTTTGACGAATACTAGGTGGAATCCCCGCATCAATCCTCTCTTTACTACTTCCAAAGTCAATAATTGTACACTCGGAAGGTACATCTTGAAGTGTTTGAGATGTCTTAATAATGGCATCTACAGGTATGGTTAGTACAATCACATCACAACGTTTTATTTCATCAAAATCTGTAGCAAGTTTATCTATGAGTTCTAATTTTAAGGCATCTTTTTTGTGTTGTTTATTATGGTCATAACCCATTATAGTATACTTTTTGGGAAGTTTTTTTAGAGCAAGTCCTAATGAACCACCCATAAGTCCAAGACCAATAATTCCAATATTCATAACAATCTCTTTTATATTTTTGGTGGATTATACCACTTTTTTAGTGAAAAAAAGATACACTAATATTAATAATTTATAGATAGTTAACTCTCTAAGGAATAATAAATTTTATGAAAAAACTTTTTACTTTATCTATTGGATTAAGTTCCATACTGCTTTCTCAAAATATCACATCCATTCAATATAACGGTCTTCTTCATTTATCTAAAGACGTTGCTGGTGAGATTTCAGGAATTCATGTAGGTGATACTTTCGATATTAATAAAATCGATCAATCCATTAAAAATTTTTATAGACAGGGGTATTTCTCTGACATTACTGTTTCAGATGCAGGAAATGGTGGACTAATATACTCTTTTAAAGAAAAATCGGTTATCTCTCAATTAAATATGAATGGTTATAGTTCTGATGATGAGCAAGAGGGACTTTTTACTCAAATAGGTTTACGTAAAGGTGACCTTTATGATGCTAAAAAAGTCCAAAGTGCGAAAAAGAACTTAATTAAAAAAATAGAGTCAGAAGGTTACTATGATACGGTTGTTGAAGTTAATGTTGAGCCTAAAGAAGACAGTATAGCTTTAACTTTTGATGTGAACAAGGGTGAAAAAATTTATATTGAAAATATAGATTTTGCAGGTGCAAATAAGATAGATACAGATGATTTAGAAACTGCTTTAGCCAACCAAGAAGAAGATTTTTTAGGATGGCTTCCTGGTTTAAACAATGGTGTTGCACATATGGATCAACTGTCATATGATGGTTTTAGAGCCAAAGATGTTTATATGCAAAATGGTTATCTTGATGCAACGGTTAGTGACCCTTTGATGCGTGTGGACAGTGGTTCATATAAAGCTGATTTAACCTATCAGATTTCTGAAGGTGTTCAGTATCGTATTAATAGTATTCAAATTATTGGTCTTGTTGATGGTTTAAATGAATCAGAGATTAAGGGTGAATTTGTAGCCTTAGAAGGAAAAGTCTTTAACATTAATAAATTACGTAAAGATATGAAATACTTGCAAGAACAAGTTGCAAACTTAGGGTATGCCTATGCAAAAGTTAAACCAGATTTCCGAAAAAATAAAGAAAATAATACAGTAGATATTCAGTATACTATTGTCCCTGGAAGTAAAGTTACGGTTCGAGATGTTATTATTTCTGGAAATCATACCACTAAAGATAGAGTGGTTCGAAGAGAAGTTTATTTAGCACCAGGTGATCAGTTCTCTTTAACTGATTTAAAAGACAGTAAATCAGCATTAGGGAGACGTGGATATTTTGAAAAAATAGACATTGAACAGCAACGACTTTCAGAAACAGAGATGAATCTTTTAGTTAAAGTAAAAGAGACAGCCACAGGGAGTATTCAAGCTGGTGGAGGGTATGGTTCTTTCCAAGGTGCAATGGTAAGTGCTTCTTTGTCAGATAGAAATATTCTAGGTTCAGGAATTAATTCTGCTATTTCGATTGATGCTTCTAGAATCTCACTTAACTACTCACTCTCATTTACAAACCCAAGAGTTTGGGACAGTGATTATAGTTTGGGTGCAAACATCTATCAAAATGAATATGAATACCTTACTTATGATCAAAAAAGTATAGGGGCAGGGGTTACTTTGGGTAAAAAATTGACACGTAATCTTTATGGGTCTCTAAATTATGCTTACAGTAAAAACGAAACCACTGTAGATGATAATGCAACAGCACAAACCTTTTCCCTTTTTGGACAAGAAGATGTTAACTATGCAAAAAGTACTTTCTCAGCGGGTTTAAATTATGATACAACCGATGATTTTTATACCCCACGTGAAGGGATTATTTTAGGTGGTAGTTTAGCCTACTCTGGTGTTGGTGGAGATGAGAAGTTTATAGAAGGTACAGCTAAGTTTGGAGCGTACTATGGCTTAGAAGACTTAATTGATTATGATATGATTTTACGTTATAAAGTACGTGCTACTGCTTTAAAAGATGAGGGACAAATCTCATTACCTGAAAAACTTTTTATGGGTGGAATTGGAAGTGTGAGAGGGTTTGAACCTTACAGTATTGCACCTTCAAACGATACTATAGGTGAAGATGGTAAACTTAAAAGAAAATATTTGGGTGGTACAAAGAGTTTAATCAATACAGCCGAAATAAGTATTCCTCTCTCAAAAGCTGCAAAAATGCGTTTGGCTTTCTTCTATGATTATGGGATGATAGGGCAAGATAAAGTAAATGATATTACCAAAGAGGGTTATGGTGTTGCGTTAGAGTGGTTTTCTCCAATGGGACCTATCAACCTTGTATTCCCAAGAGCCATCAATCCCGAACAACTTGATAGAACCTCAAACTTTGAGTTTACCATGGGACGTAAATTTTAGGAAAGTTTAAATTAAAAATTATATTTCGGAATCTTTTTCTTATCTATAATTTTTAGTTCCAAACCATTGGGACGCTCTATCTCTTTGAGTTTTTCTTCAGCCAAATAGAGTGAACCTTTGGCACTAATCACTAAAACATCCCCTTCCAATTCAAAATCAAAATCTTTAATGGCTGTTTGATCAAACAGTGTTGTAATGATAGTGTAGATAAAGCTGAGATACTTTAGAGTATCTTTTTTGGGAAGTAATTCTTTGTATCTCTGATAAATCTCTTTCTTGTATAACTCTTTACCTCCAAAACGGAGCAGGGTAGCTGTTAAGAGTAACTCTTTGTGTGTAATCCCATAGTTAAACTCCTGCATGGTCATATAGAAAGTGTGTTCAAATGATTTATAGATATTTAAACGATATCCAATAGATGAAAGATGAATGGCATTTAAAAGTTCATTTAAATATTTTTTCTCTATATTCTCACTCTCCCTAAATAGTTTAAAAAGTTTTTGACAACTTTTTTCCCTTTTTTCCACTTTAACATGTTGCTCTCCAAATCGGTCCAACATACTTTGTATGCTAGGGTTAATGTGCTTTGGGAATTGTAAGTTATCATTTTTTAGAAAATCATGTAGAAAAACACCTTCTCTCACTCCTACACCTGAGGTGATAACTTTTTTTGCTTCGATTTGTCGAAGAATTTCTTGCCATATAAGTGTCCCTTCTCGAATGGTGTCAAATCTCCCTTTAGGTAGAAAAAGATACTGTAGTAGTTTAGGTTTTGCTTCGGCAATATTTTCAAAATATTCTTGATATTCTTCGATTTGATATGAAAAAGCATGAATATTATCTAAAGGGTATGATTTGAGCTTCATAATACCCTTAGAAAGTGTTCTTGCCGTTCCACCAATACCTATGGCTTGTTTTCCTTTAAAGTGCGTAGGAAGCTTTATTATCTCTTTTTGAATAAAAGCACGTGCTTCGTCTAAAGATTTGTTCTTATCAAAAAAGAGTTCTTTGACCCTAACTGTACCAAGGTTAAGTGAAAAAGTATCAATGATTTTTGAATCTTGTATAAGAGATATGTCAGAAGAACCACCACCTATATCAATGGTGACACCATTTTTGATAGGGAGCAGGTTTAATGCTGCGATTGAACCAAAAAGAGCCTCTTTTTTACCATCTATTATTTCAATGTCAAGGTTGAGTTCTTTTTTAATCCATTGTGTAAATTCTAAACCATTTGGTGCATCACGTAGGGCAGACGTGGCAACACATAAGATTTTGGAAACAGGGTAGTGTTTTGTAGTATTTATAAAATCTTTTAGTGCAAGGTAGGCACGGTTAATGCCAATAGGTTGAAGATGCCCCTTTGATTCATAAGCACCTTCTCCTATTCTAACCTTACTCTTCCTTTCACAGATTAAATGAAATCCATATTGACTACTCTCTTGGTAAATAACCAATCGAGCAGAGTTTGAGCCAATGTCAATTACTGCTATACAAGGAAGCATTAATGAGGTTAATATTCCAGTTCTAGTTGTGAAAACTTAAATTTAAGTTCCTCTACAGTTTCAACATTATCAGGATCAGAACTGATACAATCTACAGGACAAACAGCAATACATTGAGGTTCATCGTAATGACCCACACATTCAGTACATCTGTCCGAATCTATAAGATAAATCGGATCATTTTCTTCTATTGCCTCGTTTGGACACTCTTCTCTACATGCATCACATGCTATACACTCATTTGCTATTAATAACGCCATTTATTTACTCACTTATAATTTATTATTGATTCTGATTTATATCTTAACAAAGCTTATGCTTTATTTAAAAACTATATTTATTTGCCACTTTTTGTTGATAAAATACAGAAAGTTAAAAGAATTTGTTGTTGAAAAAAGATGCTTCTTTTTTATAACTTATTTAAAATATAAATTTTTACTTAATAAAATTAATTAATAGGTAATATTCAGGTAATAAATATATTATATACTGGCAACTCCAAAACAAAAAAACATGGAAAGGGTATCTTTATGGATGAAAAACTTCAAACCATGTATGATTTATTGATAGAACAAGGTGAAAGTTCACTAGAAAATACACTAAAAGTTACTGTTAATGGTTATGGTGAAAGTCTTATTAACTACAATCAAAATGTTAATAAATTCTCAATAGGTGTTAGTATTAGTAGATAAAGAGAGGATGGCTATTGCCATCCTCTAACAGCTTGTACTTTGTATTCCTATAAGTAATAATAAAAATAATATCAGGTAATAAATAGGTAATAAATCTGTTATATAATGTCTTGCTTGAAACAAATAAACATATATAAGGATAAACAGATGTTCAAGAAAACATTAATAATTTTAACAGTAATAGCACTATTTAACCATAGGTAGAGAGGAGTTTTCCTCCCTTTTCATACTATATAAATTCTGTGCCAATATCTAAATTGTCTCAAAATTATATTCTTAAAAATTAAAAACACCTGCAATCTCTCCTCAACATAAATATTGAGCTGAGGGATTGTACGATATCAATTCTCCCATTTGTTATATCAAATTTTAAAAACCATCTTCATAAAAACTTCATAATTTAAAATTATAATTCTTTATAAAAATAAAATTAAGGAGTATCCCCTATGAAACAGATAGTTATTTCCCTACTACTTCTTCTAAGTTTAACAGCTTGTGGAGGAGGCAGTGGTACTGATACAACAGAAAATAAAGATGCATCTTCTAGCCCTAGTTCAGAAGAGAGAGAACAGAATCAAGCATCAGACGAGACCCCTAAAGAGAATGAAGGTACTGAAAACTCAAACACTTATACCTCTTCAACCCCTAGCCCAGAAGATTCGAGAGAGGATAATCCTAAAGAAAACAGTGATGAGAGTGAAAATGATGAAAACACAAATACTCATATCTCTTTAACCCCTAACTCAGAAGAGTCAAGAGACGATAACCCTAAAGAGAATAATGATGAAAATGAAGAGGATGAAAGCGATGAAAACACAAATACTCATACCTCATCAACTCCTCCACCCACACAACAAAATAAAAGTACTTATGCCTTAACAGCGTGGAATGACTTGGGTATGCACTGTATGGATGGGAATGATTTTTCAGTATTCTCTGTACTTCCACCTTACAACAACTTACATGCACAGTTAAAAGATAAAAATGGTGACCTCATCACCACAGGTGTTACCATCACTTATCAGTCCACGACAGGTACAGATGGAAAGATGAACACTTCGAGTATTGAAGCGAAAAATGGAACAAGTAAAACAAACTTTTGGACGCATGTTAATGCACTCTTTGGAGCATCCTTGGCAGATAATGTTGGTTTAACAGGAAATTCTATGTCATCCACTTCACCTGAACCACTTACTTTTAATGCGACTCATCAATGGTGGGAAGCAGAAGGGATTCCGATTACACCCTATAATGATGATGGAACAAAAAACTACTATCCACTTGTTCGTGTTATTGCCAAAGATAACAGTGGAAAAATTTTAGCATCAGTTGATACGGTATTGCCTGTTAGTGATGAGATGGATTGTAAACGTTGTCATGCCACTAACAGTGTGGCTGAAGCGAAACCAAAAATAGGGTGGGTTAACAACAGTGATGGAGAGAAAGATTACAAGTATAATATTCTTCGACTTCATGATGAAGAAGAACCCAATGCCGTAAGAGACCATAAAAATGAACTCTCTGCAAAAGGGTACAACTATAAGGATGCTGGGTTGGAAGCGACAGCAAAAAGTGGAACACCTATTTTGTGTGTTGCTTGTCATAAGTCAAATGCTCTCCCCAATGTAGGGATAGAGATTAAGCCATTTACCCAAGCGATTCATAGCAAACATGCCAATGTTGTTGACCCAATTAGCAAGAAAAAGCTAGGTGACTCAACCAATAGAAGTTCATGTTATGCCTGTCACCCTGGAGCTGAAACAGCATGTCTAAGAGGTGCTATGGGGGATGCCAAAAACAGTGATGGTACAGCACAGATGCAATGTCAAAGTTGTCATGGAACGATGAATCATGTTGGAGCATCTACACGTGAGGGTTGGTTAGATGAACCAAACTGTCAATCATGCCATCATGATGGAAAACGTGAGACTTCAGCCATTGACCCAGCGACCAATACCTTACGTCATGCTGTTGATACCCGTTTTGCAACCCTCCCTAACACCCCAATGCAAGGGAAAAGCCTCTATCGCTTTAGTCGAGGTCATGGAAAACTACAATGTGAAGCGTGTCACGGTTCAACCCATGCCATCTACCCTGCACATGAAGCAGACAATAAAGTGAGTATGGCACTACAAGGACATACAGGAACAATCGCTGAATGTACAGCGTGTCACACAAATGTACCTAACACCATAACAGGTGGACCTCATGGGATGCACCCTATAGGAGATGGTTGGGTTAAAGGGCATGAAGATGTAGCCGAAGATAATCCAGCCCAATGTAAAGTGTGTCATGGTGCTGATTATAGGGGTTCTAACTTATCTAAAATGTTTACAACCAGAACCCTGAAAGTGGAACATGGAACAAAAACATTTACCAAAGGGCATAAAGTAAGTTGTTACGATTGTCACAATGGGCCAAGTGGAGATTAAAACGCTCCAAAGCTCAAGAGAGAGCTTTCTCTCTCTTTTCCAAATCTTGAGCAGTAAAAAAGACTAAATTCATATAGGATTCATAAATCTTTCCTATAGTTACAGCTATTTATAGATGTAAAGGAATACACCCGCATGAAATATCAACGTTTTGTCTCCCTCTCTGCTGGACTCTCTTTTATCACCCTTTTTCTCTCTAGTGGAGTTCTCTACTTTATCCCAAACAGAAAAGTGACGGCATGGACAGATTGGAGTTTTTTAGGTTTAGATAAACAGCAATGGGATAATTTGCACATTAACTTGGGTATCTTTTTTTTAGTGATGATGGTATGGCATATTTATTTTAACTGGAAACCCCTGACCAACTATCTGAAAGTAAAGAAAAAGCTTAAAATTTTTACGAAAGAGTTTAACTTTGCTCTCTTGTGGGTTGGCATATTTGTTGTGGGAACGATTAATATGACTGTTCCATTAAATATTTTGGTGAATCTTGGAAATGGGATAAAATCGATGAACTCTTTAGAGAGTGGAAACCCACCTTTTGGTTATGCCGAAGAGAGTAGTTTTAGAGATTTTTGTATCTTAATGAAGATTGACCAAGAGAAAGCTTTTCAACAGTTAAAAAAAGAAAAAATTGTTGTTACCTCTGATACACTTTCCCTTAAAGAGATTGGAAAAGTAAACGAAATCTCTCCCAAAAAGATATTTGAATTAATTAAAAATCAGAATATAAAATTAAATTTACCAAGTGAAATCCCTATCGGTATTGCTCAGAAATCTATTGAGAGATTAAGCAGAGAGTATCAAGTTGATATAGATAAGTTTTTAACACATCTTAAGAGTTATCATATTGAGATCGATATTAAAAGTAAATTTAAGAAGATAGCCCATGATAATGGACTTCATCCAGCACAGCTATATAATATGTTGTTGGCTTCACAAAATTTATACAAGTAGAGGGATTATCAATCCCTCTATAACTATTTTTTTTCTAAATA
>Ga0256827_10001276_pt1 | contig 16064 bp, 15 predicted proteins | sample CV84metaG_FD_185977 | JGI IMG/M metagenome (GOLD analysis project Ga0256827, IMG submission 185977) | Hydrothermal vent microbial communities from East Pacific Rise, Pacific Ocean - CV84 | ecosystem: Environmental > Aquatic > Marine > Hydrothermal vents | place: Pacific Ocean: East Pacific Rise... | reverse complement strand
AATATAAGATCTGTCCAGAGTGTAATTACTTCTGTTCAGCAGATGAGGAGCATAATTTCTGTCCATATTGTGGAGATAAGTTAGTTGAAGAATGTGCAGAATGTGGAGAAAGTATTATTACTCCTTATGCTAGTTTTTGTTCTAAATGCGGTACAGCATATCCAGGAAGAGAGAAAACTAAATTAAATAAATAAGTATTAACAATTAAAATTTTATTATTATGAAAAAGATTACATTATTATTGGCAGCATTATTTGTTTTTGGTATTAGCTATGGCCAAATGAAGTATTTACCAACAAAAACTATTATTGTAATACTTGGTGCTCAGAATCCTCACATTGATTATTCTAGATTCTCTGATATTGAATTTTACTTTACTCCTGAGTTGGATAAACTGTACAAAGATCCGGAAACGCTTACAGAAGTAACAGGATTGAAAGATAATTTTAAACTCTTCAATAAAAACAAAGCAGCTACAAAGCAGATGAATATATTGAAAGCTTATAATGGAACTAACGATGTAATTTATAAAAAAGAATTAAATATAGTGTCATTAATATTTGATAAAGAAGGTACTGTTTATGGAAGAATGTGGGGTTCAACTCCAACATTTACAGCGTCTGATATATATTCAATAAAAAATAGGACCCAAAACTCTGAAACATTTAAAACTATTCTTAAAGAACTTGTAAAAAAAGGAGAAACTAGAAAACTTGGAAAAATAAAAAAAGGAAAAGATTATAGTTGGGAGCCTGGATTTAAACCAACAACAATAACTGTTTTAGATAAAGATGGTAACACTAAAGATATTGTTGATCTTGTAAAAGGAAATCCAGCAACATTACTTTATTGGGTTCATGTAAATTCTAAATTCGATCCTAAACCAGGTATGGAAAGTTCAACTGAGAAAGATTCTGAAGAATATAATAATGCCGTATCAAGAACCATGACGTTAAATAAACAAATGAGGCCTCTCTATGATATAGAGATGTATATTTATGGTAAGAAGTTAGAAATATATCAAGAACAATAATCTGCCCATAGAAAAATTAATAATAACCTATTATTAAGATAATCCCATCATCTTTCTCTAAGGCCTATAATGTTTAGTTAAGGATACTCTATAATGACCTAGGGAAGGATGAAATTAAATATATTATTAACAAATTAAAAAAAGTATCATGAAAAAATTAGTATTATTGATTGCATTATTTGCAATGTTTGCAACAACAGCTTGTAAGAAGGAAACAGGAATTACAGCTAAAATGACTTGGGTAGATAAAGATTATTTCGATTTGCAAGGTAAGTGGAAAATCGCATTATACGAAGGAACTATTGGCTTCCTCCATGAGGAGGATTATAATGCTACTGTATTAGAAACAAAAAACATAAAGGTTGGAGATAAAGAAGCGGTATTTTCTGTAACTATTGGTTCTTATGAAGGTTATACATTGGTAGCTTTCTTCGATAAAAACGATAATGGAAAATTTGATGATGGAGAAAATTGTAAAGTTAATTTTGAAGTTGGAGTTAGTAAAGGAGAAGATGCAAGCTTTGATTTAGAAATAGCTTATTAAAATAAATCGTTATCACATATATTAATTGAGGTTGGTTAAAGCCATCATTCAGAAATGAATGATGGCTTTTCTATTTTCATTCTTGGTGTTTTTCTCACTATCAAAATCTCTTTTAACGCTCATTTTTGTCTTGAAACAAAAAGAGCCAAAAAATTCAAGAAACTCCTGCGAAGCATGCACGAATACCCAAATACCAAAAAATACAAATGAGTAAAAATGCTTCCACGCATAATTCCACCCATTGCTCGCTTTTGTTTCCTGCCGCCCCACTATTCAGTAGCGAGATTGGTGCTTTTGTTTTGAATAAAATATTATTTCAAAAAGCCATTTCTATTTATTTCTTCATTCGAGCGGCGTAAAAAATAATAATAAGGAATGGTTTGTTACTTTGATTTTTAGACTTTTACCTCTAAAATCGTTAATCTTTAATCTCCATTCTTAAATCACTAATCTCCTAATCAATTTTTAATTCCTAATCCTTAATTCTTATTTTTTTCTCACTATTAAAATCTATCGCTCTACATTTCTCAACCTCAACCTCAACCTCAACCTCAACCTCAATCTCACCCTTCCCTTCTCAAATTGTTAATCTTCAATCGTTAATCCTCAATCAATTCCTAATTCTTAATTAATTTTCAATTCCCAACCTCAACCTCAACCTTTTCCTTTATTTCCGTATTTTAGCTTTTTAATTTGAAATATTATTGGATTTTGAAATTTAGAAAGATTCTACTTCTTCTCTGCTTTGTCTTTCTTTCTGTGAATGTATTTTCACAGAGCACAAACTCTCTGCGCTCAAAATCATTTAATAGCACTCAAGATACTTTGTTTTTAGACACTTTAATTGTTTTGCCAAGCACTATTAATGTAATTAGTAATACAGGTAACAAAATAGATACATCATTCTATAAAGTAAATACATCAGATTCGTATATTGTTTTTATAAAACAACTTCATAAAAGCGACATACCTATTACCGTTAGTTATAAAGTTTTTCCTTTAGACCTCAAAAAAGAGTATTATCATAAAAAATGGGAAATAAAACCTAAGACAGAAAGTGGAGAACAAGAGTTCTACTCATATTATAATCATCAATTAAAGAAGAATGATAGAGGTTTTCTAGGGCTTAACGACTTCCAGAAAAGCGGAAGTATCTCTAGAGCTGTCTCTGTGGGTAATAGTCAGAATCTTAGTGTAATATCAAATATGAACCTGCAAATAGCTGGAAAGATATCTGATGATCTTGAGTTAATAGCTTCTATCTCCGATGATAATATCCCAATACAACCTGATGGTAATACTCAGCAGTTGCAAGATTTTGATAAAATATTTATTCAACTTAAGCATAAAAAAGGACAAATAACTGTTGGAGATTTTGAGATGAAACGCCCAAAATCGTATTTCCTAAACTACCATAAAAAAGCTCAAGGACTAAATATTAGTGCTAATCTGGACTTAAAAAATAAAACAAAGCTAGATGTTTATGGAAGTGTAGCTCTTAGTAGAGGTAAATATTCAAGAAATAGAATAACAGGAATTGAAGGTAATCAAGGTCCCTATAAATTAGTTGGTGCTAATTTTGAAAGAGCAATAATTATTCTTTCTGGAACTGAAAAAGTTTTTGTTGATGGTAAATTGTTAAAACGTGGTCAGAATTACGATTATATTATTGATTATAATACAGCTCAAATTGTATTTATGCCATCATTTCCTATTAATAAGGATAAAAGAATAAGTGTTGAGTTTCAGTATTCTGATAGATATTATGCTCGATATCTTGCCAATGCTGGATTTGAATATTCTAGCAAAAAATGGCGTTGGAAAACGGATTATTATATAGAAAGTGATTTGCAGAATCAACCATTAGATCAGGAACTTAGTGATGTTCAAAAACAACTCTTATATGGTATTGGTGATAGTTTGCATCTTGCAGTGAGTCCTTCTGCCGATAGTGTAGGTTTCAACGGAAGTGAGGTTTTGTATAAAAGAATAGATAGTCTTGGATATTCACCTGTTTATGTATATTCTATATCTCCAGACAGTGCGTTTTATAGATTAGCATTCTCATTAGTAGGAGCAGGGAATGGTAATTATGTTCAAGATAAAAGCAGTGCAAACGGAAGAGTTTTTAAGTGGGTGAAACCAATTGGAGGTGTTGGTCAAGGTGATTACGAACCTGTTGTTTTGCTTGTTACGCCTAAAAGAAAGCAAATGATTACTACTATGGGTGAGGCTGAAATTATAAAGAATACCATTCTGCATGCTGAACTAGCTTTTAGCAACGAAGACTTAAATTTAATTTCACCTTATAATAAAGAGAATAATTCAGCCCCAGCTATGAATATTTGGATAAGCAATACCATTGATTTATCGAAAAAGGTAAACCCATGGCAGTTGAAAACAACGGCTTCTTATGAATTTGTTCATGCAGACTTCAATCCTATTGAAAGATTTAGAGGAGTAGAATTTAATAGAGATTGGAATGTACAAAATTTTGATAATAAGAATCAGCAGCTTTTTGGTGTTAAGTTGAAGCTTAAAAAGAAAAAAACAGGAGATTTTGAGTATTCATATAAAAGCTTTATTGAAGAAGAAGTTTATCAAGGAAATAGAAATAGTTTGGTTGGAGGTTTTGATAAAAACTCATGGAAGTTTGTTTCTAATATTTCATTAACTAATACTTCTGAAGTAAGATGGAACACAAAATTCTTGAGACATCGTATTGGTCTTGAAAAGAGTATTAAAGGTTTTAAAATAGGATTGACAGAAAATGCTGAGAATAATAATTTTACCACTAAGAATAATGATAGTTTGTTTAAGAATAGTTTCAGATTTCAAGAGATTGAGACTTATATTCAAAGTCCTGATACTTCCAAGACTAATTTAAGAATGCATTATAAATGGCGCGAAGACTATCTGCCAACAGTAAATAGTCTTGTAAAATCGATGAATGCAAATGAATTTGGATTTAAACTGGCAGCGTTAAAATCAAAAGCTAATAAAATCAATATCTTAGCTAATTATCGTCAATTAATGATTAGTGATAGCACTTTAACAAGTCAGAAACCAGAGCAAACCTCCATTGGAAGAGCAGAGTATATTTTAAATTGGGCTAGAGGAAGTATTCGTGCACAGACATTCTACCAAATAGGATCAGGAATGGAAACTAGCAAAGACTTTAGCTATATAGAAGTAGCTCCGGGCAAGGGAGTTTATTCTTGGATAGATTACAATGATAATGGTATTAAAGAACTTGATGAGTTTGAGGTGGCTGTATTTCAGGATCAAGCGAATTATATTAGAGTTTATGTTCCAAGCAACAATTATATAAAAACGTATAACAATCAGTTTAGCACTTCCATTATGCTTAACCCTTCAAGATTGTGGCGGAGGTCTGAAATAGGATTGCTTAAATTTATTGCCCATTTTTCAAATCAATTGGTATATAGAAGTTCTTTAAAAACACTCAACAATGATTGGCTTGAATTTGCTAATCCTTTTTATAATAAATTAGAAGATGAACTATTAAATAGTTTAAACACTTCTTTTAGGAACACTTTCTATTTCAATAGAGGACATTCGAAATATGGTGCTGATTATACTATTTTAAGTAATAGTAATAAGATATTAATGATGAATGGCTATGAAAGTAGAAAGAGGGAGGAGCATCAAATAAAACTTAGATGGAATATTAATAGAGCTTTTCTAATTCAGTTAAATGGAAATATTGGAAATAAAATGGCTCTTTCAGATTATTTTAAGAATAAAGAATTTGATATTGATTATTATAAAACAGAAGCAAAACTTACATTTCAGCCCAATAGGGTATTTCGAATTAGTTTGCCTGTTTCTATCGGCGAAAAAAATAATAGTCAAAAATATGGTGCAGAGAAAAGCAAATCATTGGAAATAGGGCTAAATGGTAAGTTTAGTATGTTAAGTAAGGGTAGTTTGTCGGCAACTATTAAGCAGATTAAACTTGAATATAATACTACTCCCAATGGAAATATTGCTTTTGAAATGCTTGATGGACTCCAGCCTGGGACTAATTATACTTGGACAATTAATTATCAACGAAATCTTATGAATAACCTCCAATTAAGCTTTGTTTATAATGGACGTAAAAGTGAAACTACAAATGTAGTTCATGTTGGAAGTGTTCAGTTAAGAGCTTTCTTTTAATAAAAAAAGACCGCCATAAGGCAGTCTTTTTAATAAAAATTTTTCAGCAAATTTATAAAATAGTAGTAAATTCAAAGTGATCAGAAATAGATTCATTTTGAGAGATTCTATGAATAACATCTGCAAAAAGGTTTGCTGTTGATAAAGTACTAATCTTATCACAGCTAGTATCTTTCAATGGAATGGTATCAGTTAATATTAGTTCACTAAGAGCAGATTCTCTAATATTCTTATATGCATTTCCTGATAGTACAGCATGAGTAGCCAAAGCACGAACAGAATTAGCTCCTTGTTCTATCATTAAGTCTGCAGCTTTTTTTATTGTTCCAGCAGTATCAATAATATCATCTACAAGTACAACATCCTTTCCTTTTACGTCACCAATTACTACCATGCTACCAATTTTATTTGCTCCGCTTCTTTGTTTAAAACAGATTACCAAATCAGTATTTAAAAATTTCGCATAAGCAGCAGCTCTTTTTGCTCCTCCAGTATCAGGAGATGCCATTACAAGATTATCTAGATTAAGGCTTTGCAAGTAAGGTACAAAGATGCTTGAAGCATACATATGATCAAAAGGAACATCAAAGAAACCTTGAATTTGATCTGCATGAAGATCCATAGATACTACACGATCAACTCCTGCGGCAGTCAATAAATTTGCCATCAATTTTGCTCCAATTGGAACTCTTGGTTTATCTTTTCTGTCTTGACGGGCAAATCCAAAATATGGAATAATAACTACTACTTTTCTAGCAGAAGCTCTTTTTGCAGCATCAACCATCATAAGCAACTCAAAAATATTATCCGTTGGTGCAAAAGTGCTTTGAATAATAAAAATATCATGACCTCTAATAGTTTGCTCAAATGATGGTTGGAACTCTCCATCACTAAATTTTGAAAATGTAACTTTTCCTAGTTCAATACCATATGTATTAGCAATTTTATTAGCTAATTCATGGTTTGAATTTCCCGAAAAAATGGTAACCTTTGGTTTCATGTTTGTGTGTTTAGGATTGTAAGATTTAAGATGCTGCAAAAATATAAAAAGCTATTGGTTTTTTATCACAAATTGTGAAATTAATTTGAACAAAAAATGGGGCTTAATTTTACTTAAGCCCCATTAACTACACTATTCTTCTTCTAACTATTCTATTTACATGCATTTTGTTTCATTTTCATGCCATGGTGATAGCCTTTGTTTTTCTTCATCATATTATTATGCATATCAAAATAAACTCTTTGATCTTCTGTTAGAACTTTTCGTACTTCTTGACGAAATTTAGCTCTAATTTTCATCATTGCAACTCTATCTTTACCAATGCTCTCAATTTGTTTATTTATAGCTTTCATATCTACTTCAGCTGCGCTTGATAATGTATTTAAATGAGCCATTTTTTCCTTTAATGAGTTTCTTAGTGGAAGAACTTCTTTCATCATTGCAGTTCTTTTCGTTTTGAGTTGTGTCTTTTGCTCGTCAGAGATATTAGGTATATTTTGGAAAGAACCCTTTTGATAATTAGAGTACATCATATTCTTATTCCCTTTCATACCATTCATATTACCCTTCTGAGCACTTAATGATCCGCTAATTAATAGTACTGAAACTACTATTATACTTAGTATTGCTGTTATTTTCTTCATCGTATTATGTTTTAATTGTTTAAACTATTTATTAATTCTTTTATTCTTGTTCTTCTTAATATTTGAATGAAACATATTTGATAAATGATTATCAACTATTTTCATTTGCTCCGGATTAAGCCTAGTCTTTATCTTTTCATAAAATCTAATAGCTTCGTCTGTTATTGCTTTTTGAGAATCTTGTACTTTTATTTTATACTCAATTACAATATTAGAATCTGGCTTATTCTTTCTTATTTCATTAAATAAAAGCGATTGATTATCTTTTAAGTCAGATTTTAAGACTTTCATCTTTGCAAAATGTTCTTTTCTGTTTTTACTTAAAAATTTCTTTTCTTCAATAGTAAAATTAGTATTACCCCAAAACTCTTTTCTCATTTTCCTAATTTTTTCTTTGCTCATATGCTTATGCATCATAGTGCTTTTATAATTCTCACCATGATTTCGCATTTTGTAATGAAAATATCCCATACTTGAGATAATGCTTAGGTTAAGAATGAGGAGAATAATAAACCCCCAAAACCAAAATCCTTTGTTTTTCATATGTTTAATACTTTATAAATCTTTAAATATATCAATATCATTATTTGCAATATCTATAATCTCATATTGAGAAGATGATTCATTAATTGCACTTTCATTAATCATTTCAGCACCAAAGTTTCCAATATAGGAACCTCCCACAATGCTCATAATACTTAACATAGCTGCAACACTATATTTTAATATTGTTTGAGAAATAGAAATCTTTTTAGCTTTATGGGTTTTCTCCATTTTAGCTATCACAGATTGATAGAAAAAAGGATTGCCCTTCGTTTTCTTATCATTACTAATTGTAATGAGACTGTTTTTTGTGAACTTATATATTCTTTGACAATCTTTACATTCACTTAAATGAATATTTATATTGTTAATTTGCTTAGAATCCAGCTCATTATTTATGAATGGTATTAATTTATATTTTACATCATTACATTCCATAGCGTTTCATTTGTTGTAACTTCTAAGTTAAGACACAGCATTATTATTTTTCTTGCACATACTTGCAAAATTGTATAATAAATTATTCTACTCTTTTTATTTTCTACTGTTTTTTGTTGAGAACAAAGGGAAATAGATATAAATCATTTTTAAATATGTAAAAACAATTAATATTTCTTTTTTAATATTTGAATAATTCGTTTAATTTTGTCGAAATAATATTTAAATATTTTATCGATATGAATATACCAGAAAATTTGAAATACACTAAAGACCATGATTGGGTACGTGTTGAAGGAGATATAGCTGTAGTAGGAATTACTGAATTTGCTAGTCAAGAGTTAGGAGATATTGTTTTTATTGAAGTAGATACTGAAGGAGAAGATTTGGATCAAAATGAATCATTTGGTAGTATAGAAGCTGTAAAAACTGTTTCAGAACTTAATATGCCAATAAGTGGTATTGTTGCTGAGTTTAATGCTGCATTAGAAGATGCTCCAGAACTTATAAATCAAGACCCTTATGGTGAAGGTTGGATTATCAAGATTGAAATAAGAGACGCTGCTGAACTTGATAGTTTGCTAGACGCTGCTGCTTACCGTGAATTAATTGGTTAAATTTCTAATGTATAAATATTGCTTTGGTTTTTAATATTATGACAACAAAGCAATATTTATATGCTGCATTATTATGGACTGTAATTATTATGGTCGTAGTTGGTGTGCCTGGAAATCAAATACCAAAAGTATCTCATTTTATTGATTTACTTCAGCCAGATAAGATTGTGCATATAGGTTTGTTTGCACCATTTTCTTTTTTGTGGATAAGCTACATTAGTTGTAAATTAAAAACCATAAAGAGCAGCATTATTTTGGTTGTTTTATTCGGCATGCTTTATGCGGTAATTACCGAACTGTTACAGGTATATGTCTTTATTGGAAGAAGTGGAAATTTTCCTGATGCAATTGCCGATTTCATTGGTGCAATAATTGGAATTATTTACTTTATTAAGAAATCTAATAAATAAATAGAAAACCTCTAAACATTAAAATATATTTTATATCTTAGCATCTTCCTTTTGGAGATAATCTAGAAGAACCATAAAACACTATAAACATGGAAGTTAAAAAGACAGAACGTGCAAATATTGAGAAAAACAAGAGTACATTTACTCTTGTTGGGTTGGTAATTACTCTAGCACTTGTGTGGTTTGCGTTTGAATATAAGACATATGACAGAACAATTGTGGAGTTACAGCAAACAGCTATGCTTGATGATGAGGAAGATGTTATATTGCAAACTGAGCGTGCAGAACCACCACCACCACCACCACCACCACAGCAAACTACAGTTATTGAGATTGTAGAAGATGATATCGATGTTGATGACGATTTGGATATTGATGCTGAGACTGATGATGAAGAAGAAATAGAAGAGCAGATAATTGAAGACGATGATGAAGGAGAAGATAAAGAGGAAGAGATTTTCGTTTTTGTGGAAGATCAACCTGGATATCCTGGTGGTGAAGAAGCTCGTTTAAAGTATCTACGTGACAATATTAAGTACCCAGAAATGGCGAAAGAAAGTGGAATTCAAGGAACTGTTTATGTAACTTTCGTTGTTGAGAAAGATGGTAGAATTAGTAATGTAAAAATATTACGTGGTATTGGCGGAGGCTGTGATGAAGAAGCTATGAGAGTTATTAAGGGTATGCCTAAATGGAAGCCTGGAAAACAAAGAGGTCGTCCAGTACGTGCTCAATTTAATATGCCAATTAGATTTATCTTACAAGGATAAAACGTTGAAACAATATATATTAAGGTCATTCATTTATTTGAATGACCTTTTTTTGTATTTAATAATCTGAATTAGGTTCTTGGCATACTTTGTGTTTTCTTCAGCATGATATTACAGCTCCATTGATTATTGGAAAAGTGATATTTTGCAAAATATGATATGTAATTATTCTAGACACTAAGCCGTCTAATAGTTATAAGCTTTTCTTCTAATGAGCTGGTTTTTATAAACCTTTTAAAACTAAAATCATGGAAGTTAAGAAAACAAAAAGAGCAAATATTGAGAAAAGTAAGTCAACATTTACACTCATAGGATTAATTATTTCACTTTCGTTTGTATGGTTTTCATTTGAGTATAAAACTTATGATAAATCAAATAATAATTTACAAGCAATAGATTTATTAATTGATGATGGTGACATTATCATGCAAACAGTAAGATCCAAACCAATTCCACCACCACCTAAGGTTATAAGTGTGATTAAGATTATTGAGAATACTGAAAAGAATGTTCCTGATATAGACATAGATATTGAAACAAATACTCTTGAGAATATTGAAAGCATTATTGAAGCAGAGCCAGATGAAATTGAGTATAAAGAGAAGCCATTTTTTATTATTGTTGAAGAGGCCCCTAGTTTTGTTGGTGGTGATGCTGCGAGATTAAAGTATTTACAAGATAATTTGCATTATCCTGCAATGGCAAAGGAAATTAATACTCAAGGTACAGTATATATCCAGTTTATAGTGGAGAAAAATGGGGAAATTACAAATGTAACACTTGCTCGAGGAATTGGAAGTGGATGTGATGAGGCAGCAGTTATGGCTGTAAAAAATATGCCACCTTGGAATCCTGGACTACAAAGAGGAATTCCTGTACGAACAAGGTTTATTATGCCTATAAAGTTTATGCTTAGATAAGGTATTAACTAAATAGAAATGGCTATCTAATAATTGGGTAGCTTTTTTGTATATTAGATTAATGTTAGAATAAGTTTTAAAAAACACAAAAGTTGAATATTATTATTTATCTTTGGTTTTTATGATAGTATTTAATAAAACTATATTTAATAAGAGTAAATAAAGAAAAAGATGTTATTTTTAAGAGCTATTATTCTTTTTTGTGCAATTAGTTTTACAAGTGTACTGATAGCACAATGCCCTCTTAATCTTGGTGAAACTCCAACAGTAAGTGATAGTGGATTATTATTATACTTTCCCTTTAATGGAAACGTTCAAAACTACGGTAGTGGTGGTAATACTGCAACTCTTTCTGGGGCAACTTATTCAAGCGGGATATGTGGACAAGCATTACATTTTGATGGATTCAATGATTATGTTGAGATAAATCCATTTCTTGATATGGTAGGTGATTTTACAATTTCAACTTGGATATTTCTTGATACCTTGATATATGAACAAGAAATATTTACAACTAGAGAACAGTGCCAATCAACATACCGAAGATATTCCCGGGTAGAATTAGCTATAAATCACAACCAACCATCATCAGGTCTTCAAGCTGATAGAGTACTTTATATGATTAATCATCATCAAAATTGTACAGGTTATGCAGTTGGCGATAGATATGAACCTTCAAATATTACTTATAATAGTGGTAATTGGTTTTTTTTAACGGTAACCATTCATAATAATGAATCAGAGGGTAGAATAGTTAACTTTTATTTAAACTGTCAGCAATTATCATCTTCAATGTTTGCAAATACTAATACGGCATTCTTATTTAACTCAGGATTTAATTATACAACATACATTGGAGGAGGACCAAATATTGGAAGTTATCATTATTCTTTGGATGGGAAAATTGATGAATTCAGACTATATAATAGGGTATTATCACAGAATGAAATCTTAGATTTATATTACAAATGTAAACCTTTAGATATTTCGGTTAATATCGGTGCAAGCTGTTTAGGTGATTCGGCAATTATTCAATTAAAGAATACTCAGAATAGTATTGTCTATTATCTATTTGATTCAATTTCTCATCAAAATATTGGAGCATCTCAAATTGGGGGATGTAATAATATTGTTTTTAATACAGGTTTAATAACTACACCCAGTAATCTTTATATTAAAGCCGAAAATACTTTAAATGGATGTATTACAGTATTGGATACATTAGTCGAAATTAACCCAAACTTTAGTTTAAGTACTTATTATGATACATTATATGCTTGTGATGGTGATAGTTTATTGATTAATGGCACATTTTACTTTCCCCCTGATATTATTATTGATACAAATACGAGTATTACTGGCTGTGATAGTATAAAAGTAACTACTTTAGAAGTAGAGTACATTCAGAAAGTTGAAATATGTGATGATACAACTATATGTTCTAATCTTGATTTAGTTATTTCTTTACCAAATAATTATTCTTATAATTGGTTTAATGGTAGTACAAATAACTCAATTATTATTCAAGATTCCGGTTTATTTTGGGTTAATATTGATGATGGATGTAATGTATATAATGAAGAATTTAATATACATTATAAAGAGTGTAATTGCTTAATGGTTGTTCCAAATGTATTTACTCCAAATAATGATGGGCTGAATGATCTTTTCTATCCAGAAATAAATTGTTCGTTTTCCTATTACCATTTATATATTTATAATAGATGGGGTAAATTGCTTTTTGAAACAGAAGAGGAAACTTCAAAATGGGATGGTACATATAATAGTAAGGCAGTTCCAGATGGAGTATATTTTTATTTAATAAACTATGAAAAAGTGACAATGCCTAGAGTGAGAAATCAAAAAACAGGTAGTATTACAATATTACGATAATGTAATTAGTAGTTAATATAAAAGGCTTACTTTATTAAACTATTATTGTATTTTTGCGTTCAAAGCAAAATATTACTATGATTTATTTTTTGTTTTATATTGCCATCAATTAACATTTAATAAAGATCTTCTTTAATGAGTCAAAATATCGAGCCAGTATTAATAACACAACCAGATCTACCTGAATTTGAGAAACTAATTCCTTATCTTAAAGATATATGGGATAGGAAATGGTTAACAAATAATGGTGCTTTTCATCAAGAATTAGAAATTAAGTTAGCTGAATATCTTAATGTACCATACGTTTCGTTATTTAGCAATGGTACATTAGCATTAATTACTGCAATTCAATGTTTTGATTTAAGTGGTGAAGTTATTACAACACCATATTCATTTGTGGCTACTACACACTCCCTTTGGTGGAATAATATAAAACCAGTTTTTGTAGATATTGAGAATGTATATGGAAATATTGACACATCAAAGATAGAAGCAGCAATAACACCTAACACAACAGCCATATTAGCTGTTCATGTGTATGGGAATCCTTGTAATACAATTGAAATAGAAAGAATTGCAAAAAAATATAATCTAAAAGTTATATATGATGCAGCCCATGCTTTTGGTGTTGAATATAATGGGGTTAATGTTCTTAACTCTGGAGATTTGTCTATTCTTAGTTTTCATGCAACTAAAGTATTTAATACATTTGAAGGTGGTGCTATTATCTCTCATTCAATTGAGAATAAAAAGAGAATTGATTTGTTAAAGAATTTTGGCATTCAAGATGAAGATACTATTGTCAGCGTGGGTATTAATGCTAAAATGAATGAGTTTCAATCAGCTATAGGTTTATTACAATTACAAGAACATGACGAAAGAATTAGCAAAAGAAAGAAAGTATTTGAATACTATTTTGATAAATTAAATTCTATTGATGGTATTAGGCTTGTACATTCTGATAAAAATACATTAAGTAATTATGCTTATTTACCAATTTTAGTAGATTCTGAAATATATCCGATAAATCGGGATGAATTATTTATAAAATTAAAGAATCAAGAAATCATAGCACGTAAATATTTTTATCCATTAATAAGTAATATTGAAACTTATAAGTCTTTGGAATCGTCTGCTAAGGATAATCTAAAAGTTGCAAATAATTTCTCAAACCAAGTAATTTGTTTGCCAATATTCCCAGATTTAGAGTTTTCGGTTATTGATAGAATTATTAACATAATTAAATCTTAATAAATGAGTTCTAATAATTCTTTCTTAAATAAAAAAGAACTTCTAGAAATGGGCTTTGCATCATTTGGTAATAATGTTCTTATTAGTAGAAAAGCTAGTTTTTATGGTGCTGATAAAATGAATATTGGAGATAATGTAAGAATTGATGATTTCTGCATTTTGTCTGGCAATATTACTTTAGGATCTAATATTCATATTAGTGCATATTCTGCATTATATGGGGCTTTTGGAATTGAACTTAAAGATTACTCAGGCATATCTCCTAGATGTACGTTGTTTTCTGCTAGTGATGATTTCTCAGGAGATTCTCTTATTGGACCACTTGTTGCAGAAGAGTTTCAGAAAATTATTGGCGGTAAAATAATACTTGAGAAATATTCTCAATTAGGAGCAAATACTATTGTACTTCCGAATTGCACTATTAAAGAAGGAAGTGTAACAGGTTCCATGACTTTAGTTACAAGAACTCTTGATGCTTGGAAAATATTTCATGGTATTCCTGCAAAATATATAAAAGAAAGAAAAAAGAATCTATTAAATTTTATTAAGTAATTGGTATGATACTACACATCTGTGAAGATAATAGATTTGCTGCAATGGCAAAGAATCAATTTGATTCTCTTGATAAAAATCGGCATATTTATTTAATCAACTCTTCTACAGATTATTTATCTTATTTTAGTATAGAAAATAATGTAATTATTAAGAAAGGTGGAACAAAAGATCATTTATCGTTTGTTAAAAGTCGGAATTGGGAAGCAATAATTTTTCATAATTGCAATCAGAAATATAAGTGGCAGATTATTAATCAAATATCTGAAAACACTAAAATAATTTGGCTTTCTTGGGGAAGTGATATTTATATGCTTCCTAAATTTAGAAATAAGTTGTACAAGAAAGAAACTCAAAGACTACTTAATAGAATTAATTCTAAAATATTCAATCTCGATTATATTTCTCGGATAGTTCTCGGAAAATATAAAAAACAGATAAAGGCTTATAATCGTATTGATTATTGTGCACCAGTAATTAAACAAGATTTAGAGTTGATAAACGGAGAGTATAATCTTAAAATTAAATTAGCAAATTTTAGCTATGGTGATTTAAAGTATTACTTAGGTAAAGATATTGAAAAAACAATAGCTGGTAATAATATATTAATAGGTAATTCAGCAGATTTCTCTAATAATCATGTAGAGGCATTTGATTTAATAAAAGATATTAAGTTAAATAACAGTAAAATAATTGTTCCTCTAAGTTATGGAGGAAATACAAGGTATTCTGAAGAAGTCCAAAAAATTGGAAGAAAATTATTATCAAATGATTTCAACCCATTAACTAATCTAATACCCCTTGATGATTATCGCGAGTTGCTTTTTTCATGTAGTGTAGCAATAATGAATCATACAAGGCAACAGGCACTTGGGAACATTATTATGTTGCTATGGATGGGAGTAAAAATATTCTTTGATGAGTCAAATCCTGTTTATTTACACTTTATTAATAACAATATTCTTGTGTACAAAACAACTGAGATTATTGGAATGAGAGATTCGTTTTTAAAACCAATGAATAAAGAGGGTGTTATAAACAATAGAAAAGGCCTATTAGTGTTATATTCAAAGAAAAGTGTTGAAGCAAAAACGAAGGAAGTAGTAAGCCTAATAGATTTATAATCAACTTTAATAGTCTAAAAAGTAAATAAAGGGACATTGATTTTTCTTAGACCATCATTAAACTACTCTACAATAACTTTAAAACTAGCTTGTTCACCATTATCTGATAGTATCTTTAAAATATATACACCTTTAGTTAATTT
>Ga0256827_10001275_pt1 | contig 16065 bp, 20 predicted proteins | sample CV84metaG_FD_185977 | JGI IMG/M metagenome (GOLD analysis project Ga0256827, IMG submission 185977) | Hydrothermal vent microbial communities from East Pacific Rise, Pacific Ocean - CV84 | ecosystem: Environmental > Aquatic > Marine > Hydrothermal vents | place: Pacific Ocean: East Pacific Rise... | reverse complement strand
AATTGATGTCTGGTTTAACAATGCAGGATTTGGACAACCAGGTATGATTGAAGATATTCCTACAGATAAACTTAAAGAACAATTTGACACCAATGTATTTGGTCTACATGAATGCACAAGACAGATACTTCCCATTATGAGAAAACAAGGTTATGGAAAAATTATCCAACATTCTTCTGTACTTGGTATTATTTCTCTTGCAGGTCGTGGTGCTTATAATGCAAGTAAATATGCTATTGAGGGATTAACAGATACACTTAGACTTGAACTACAAGATACTAGTATCTATCCTATACTCTTAAATACGGGTCCTATTACAAGCCACTTTCGTATAAATGCTATGCAAAAACTTAGAGATAATATAGATATAAGAAACTCACGTTTTAGTGATAAATATACTAAAAGTCTTAATGCAGATAAAAGTAAAGTACCCTTTAATGAAGAGGCTGATGCCGTAGCAAAAGTAGTATATAACATTATCTTAGATGATAACCCAAAACCTAGGTATTATATCACCAAAGCAACCTATATTCTAGGGTATTTTAAACATATATTGAGTACGTCCCTTTTAGATAAAGTACTTATGAAAATTGGATAATGTATAGATCTATTATATTTCTAATTCATTTTTATATTTAGATAAATACATATTATTATCAGCCTCACGTATTGTTTCTTCTAAACTAGAAAATTTACTTAGAGGGGCTAATCCTATACTAATACTCATGTGTATAGACTTATTCTGAAAAATAAAGTCTTTATTAGATATAAGGGTTTGTATTTTTTCTGCAACAATCTGAGCATCATCTATATTAATATTTGATAAATAAACAAAAAATTCATCACCACCCCATCGTACTACTAAATCATCACTTCTTAGATTCTCTTTAATTCGCCTTGCTACTTCTTTAATACAATAATCTCCAGCTAAATGACCATATTTATCATTTATTTTTTTAAATTTATCTATATCACACATCAGAATTGTACCATTTGACATCTCTATATTCTTTAAGTGCTTACGATAACCACGTCTGTTGTATGTACCTGTTAGATCATCAAATAGAGCAATATATTCTAATTCTTTTTGTAATGTATGTGCATATTTATATGATATATTACGAGAATATTCGTACGCAGCAGAGACAAAGGAAGTCAATATAAATGCCAAAAGTATACGCAGTTTATATGCATCAGCGTATTCAGCCTTAAGAGAATTTGACTCAAGCACATATAAAATAATAAATAATACCAAAAGAAAAAACATAATATTGAATATACCAGTTTTTAAACCTTTTATATAAAAGGTTAATGGTGCTAAATAGAATATCCATAATGGACCTGTATTTCCATCAACTCCTCCTGTATAAACCAAATAAAACATCAAAAGATAAAAGGTATAGATAAATATACTTCCAGAGACTATATCATTTTTTGTTTTTTTTAAATATATTAAATTTAAGATAATAACAATTCCTGCAAAAAATAATAACGTAGTCAAAATGGGAGAGGAGGTCGATATACCTTTAAGTCCTAGACTAAAACAAAACAGTATCGCAATAAAAGACAAAATATTTATTAGATAAACTTTAAATATATCAAGCATTTCACTCTTTTTATTAAGCTGTGCTAAATCAATCATAATCGTTAATCCTTACTTCCTTACTATAAAATGGAGTATTAGTATAGCTAAAATACTATCTATTATTTCATCTGTTTATAGAAAAATATTTTTTTTGATATAATCAATTTAAAATTAATCTAGGATAGTTATGGAGAAAATTAAAATAGGTGTTATCACTACAAGTGATCGAGCATCACAGGGTATATATGAAGATATCTCTGGTGTAGCCATTATGGATACAATGAGAGAGTACCTACTTAATGAATGTGAATACGAATATAGATGTATTCCTGATGAACAGAGTCTTATAGAGACCACACTTATAGAGCTCTCTCGTGATAAAAACTGTGATCTCATTGTCACTACTGGTGGTACGGGGCCTGCGATGCGTGATGTAACTACTGAAGCCACAGAAAATGTCTGCCAAAAACTCTTACCTGGCTTTGGTGAACAGATGAGGGCAATAAGCCTTCAATATGTCCCAACTGCTATTCTCTCTCGTCAAACTGCAGGGATTTGTAATGGCTCTTTGATTATTAATCTACCGGGTAAACCTAAATCTATTCGCGAGTGTCTTGATGCAGTATTTCCTGCGGTACCTTACTGTATAGACCTTATTGGTGGAAACTTTATGGAAGCCAATGAAGCGGTAATTAAAATTTTTAGACCAAAGGCAAAATAGATATGAATATAACATTTATAGAAACTAAAATGAATGAAATCATTGCAGAGTTAGAAAAAGAAGTCATGTCGGTACTCATGGATGAGAGTCTTGATAAAAAGCAAACCAACCTACATATGAAACCCCTAACAAGTACCAAGAAGATACTTAACAATGCCATAGACAGTATCAAGATGGTAGATAAACTAGGGCGTGAAGAGTTGGATAAATAGTATGTTTGGGAATCAAATTTTTCTTATTATTTTATTACTCAGCATCGTACTCTTTTTTTGGGGTGTGATAAAGGCAGTTAAAACCCAAAAAAGTAGTTATGCATTAGCAATGCTACCTTTTTTTCTCATTATGACTGGTATGTTTATCCGTTGATAGATTAACACTTCTTGTACTTGTCATTCCCGCACTAAGCCAATCTTGCATACCACCTCTATACCACTTTATTTTCTCAGCAGGATAGTCAATCTCTAGTAGGGCATTTATCATTGCTACAGACTGCGAACACCAAGGACCATTACAAAATATTGCAATAGTCTTTGCATTTTTAAAATTGTATTTATTTTCTTTATTGATAGTTACTCCTAGAAGAAAAAGTTCATGTTCAAACTCAAACTCAAAGGCATCACGCTCTTTAAAATGATGAAAAGGCATATTTATTGCACCAGGGATGGTACGGTAATCATACCATGACTGCTTGCGGCTATCTATGAGTAGCATTTTATCATTTTTTTGCATCTCTTTCATAAATGACAATACTTCTAACTCGCCATAGGTATCTATTTCTTCATGTAAATGCATAGGTAATAACTTACCTGTTGTATGTACAAAAGTAGACTTACATGCCTCTGGTATTTCAGAGCTTGCATAATTTCCTGTCCAGACAACTTTGTTATTAATAGGAATATTTTTACATACATCTGGTATATCACGCTTCACAATGATATCTGTTACTTTACCTTTAGCATCTACAATTTTAATGGGTATACCTGCATACTCAAAGCCTGTACGAGCATATAGTATAGTACAGATACATAAAATAGTTAATATTTTTAAAATCACGCTATATCCTTTTTATCTTATAGAATATAATAACATAAATTTATAATAAATGATTATTTTAAAGAGAAATATTGAAGAGAAGATATACTTACATGAAGTATATCTAAGAATTTTATACGTTTGTAGCTACTTTGTACGTAGGATCATCTTCTTCATAAGTACAAAAAGGACCCGCAGAGTGTAAGGTCTTCTTGCAATCTTCTGAAAGGTGACGAAGTGTTAGTTTCTTTCCTGCTTGTTTATATTTATCTGTAAGACTATCAATCGCTTCAGCTCCTGAGCTGTCCATAACTCTTGCATCTTTAAAGTCTATCACAACCTCTGCTGGGTCATTTTCTACGTCAAACTGCTCATTAAATGATGTCACCGAACCAAAGAATAGAGGACCATCTAACTCATAAATTTTCTTACCATCTTCCTCTTTGGTATGTGCAATAATTTTTGCATGTTCCCAAGCAAAGACAAGTGCAGAGATGATAATGCCAGCTATGACTGCTACTGCTAAGTCTTCAAGGACTGTGATGATTGTTACCGCAATAAGTACAAAGGCATCAGATTTAGGCATATGTTTCAGACGCTTCACTGAAGAAAATTCAAAAGTACCAATACTTACCATAAACATAATACCCACAAGCACTGCCACTGGAATAGCCGCAATTACATCAGAAAAACTTACCACCAATATGATGAGTAACACAGCAGCTGTAAATGAAGACAAACGTCCAAGCCCACCAGAGGTAAAGTTAATCACTGATTGACCTATCATCGCACATCCAGCCATACCACCAAAGAGTCCAGAGGTAGTATTACCTACACCAAGAGCAATACATTCTTTGTTCCCACTTCCACGCTCTCCACCCATTTCATCTAGTACTGAGAGCGTTAGTAATGACTCTATAAGCCCCACAAGTGCGACAATAAGTGCTACAGGTAAAATAACTATCATTGCTGACCAAGAGAATAATTCAGTCAAAGGTATCGTAAAACTTGGCATAGAGACATTAGATAAATCTGCTAAATCTCCTACAGTTTTGGTATTGATATCACCAAAATAAACTATCAATGTTACAAGAACAATAGCTACAAGTCCTGCGGGTACAGCCTTAGATACTTTAGGTAAAAACTGCATGGTAGCCATAGTTATCATGATGATAATATACATAATGTAGTTTTCTGAAAAACTTGCTTTGACTATATCTATCCAAGAGCTATACTGTTCTACATTTGCAGGTGCAAGGAATGTAAGCTGTGCCATAGCAATGACAATGGCTAGTCCATTAACAAAACCAAACAGAGCAGGTTGGGGCACAAGACGGATAAACTTACCCATCTTCATCGCCCCAATGGCTATTTGAATGAGCCCCGCAATGATAGAGGTAAGTAGTATATAATGCATAATTTTCATACTTATCTCTTCTGTATTAAGTTCAGGATACATTGCTTTAACAGAAAGACCTAATCCTACAAAGACCACTGCCACAGAACCCGTAGCACCAGAAATCATCCCTGGTTTACCCCCAAGTATTGCAGTGATAAGCCCAATGATAAACGCACCATAGAGCCCAACCACAGGAGAGACTCCTGCGATAAAAGAGAAAGCAATGGCCTCAGGTACGAGTGCCACAGCCACCAATGCCCCAGAAAGTAGATCATTTTTGATATTTTGTTTTGAGTAATTTTGGATATTAAACAAGTAGATTCCTTACACTAATAATATGCGTGAAATTTTATCATAATTATTTGATAAGTAGGCGTCTATTATTTTATAAATCATCCCTATATACATCAGTCATATCAAAATCATAATCTGGTTCAATAACAGGAATAGAGTCTAACAATGCGCTATTTACTTCTACGGCCTTTAAATCATAATCTTCACCTTGTGTAAAGCTTTGTTGTTTAGCATATTTTTTTTCTAATTCCATTTGTTCTTTGACTTGTTTTTCTATACGTTTTAATTTACTAATGTTACTATCTATTTTTTTATTATATTCTTTACTTATATTTGTATCAGCATAAAGAGTTACAGAAAATATTATTTGCATAAAAGATAAAATAAGAGCCTTATACATAATTAAACCTTATATTTTTTATATTTTAAAATTATATTGTATATTTTTGTGTTAATCTTTGACTCACATCAACTTTCCTGCCAAATAACCAGAAGCAAAACTCCATTGCAAGTTGTATCCACCACAAGGGCCATCTATATTCATTACTTCACCACAGAAGTACAAATTTTCTATCTTTTTACTCTGCATAGTATAGGGGTCTATCTCTTTTAAATGTATGCCTCCACGGGTAATCATCGCCATTTTGAAACCATCATGTCCATTTATAGTAAGAGGCGTCCAAACTAAAAGTTTAATAAGTTTATCTCTTATCTGACCAGAAAGTTTATTTAAGTGCAAGGTAGGGTTGGCTTCAGCCAACCGACATAATTCCAAGCTTACCGACTCAGGAAGTAGAGTAAGTAGTAATTTCAATGTATTTTGGTGAGGGTTTTGTGCTAACTCTCTTTTAAAGTGTTGTCTTATCTGCTCTTCGTTCATACCCTTGGTAAGGTTGGCTAACACTGGCACTTCATCAAATTTAGCTAAAAGTGGCGTAATCTCACGAGAAAAGTCAAGTACCACTGGACCTCTTATACCACCTTTGGTAAATATCAAATCTCCTTTGGCTTGGAGTTTTTTATATTTTTTCATATCAACCTGTATAGCAACCTTTGCAATGGTATCAGCCCTACAGTTTTCTACCCATTTTTCTTTCACTTTTAAGGGCATCATCGCAGGATAGAGGTCTGTGACTTTATGTCCCACTGCCTCTGCCATGGGGTAACCATCTCCTTCTGCTCCTAGTACAGGGTAACCCATCCCACCAGTAGCAATGACTACGGTATCTGCATGGTAGGTATCAGTTTGAGTATTAACACCCGTTACTTTCACCCCATCATGTTCTAATGTTTCTACTTTTTCCCCACAACGTACTGTAATACCAAGCTCTTGCATCTCATTGGCCATTGCATTAATAATGGTAGAGGAAGAGTGGGTAATAGGGAAGACCCTATATCCATCAGGTGCATGACTCTCCACACCGATGTCTGAAAAAAATGCTATGAGCGCTTTATGATCAAACTGCTCCAATGCAGGGGATAGAAAACGCCCATCACGCCCAAAACGTCTCATAAATTCTTCATTATCCAGTGTATTAGTGAGGTTACAGCGTCCACCACCTGTGGCTTTAAGTTTGGCACCTATTTTAGAGAGTTTTTCTAAAAGCAGGATAGACTTATTATTATTGGTATTAGCACGTGCCGCAGTAATAGCCGCCATCATACCTGCCGCACCAGAACCAATCACGATAAGCTTATATCTAATCACATTGATTCCTTTTTGAGTACACATATAGTGCACATATTGATGTTATTATACATCAGCCTTCCTAATACAAATGTTTTTAAACATTCTTTTTCCCTCCCCAAGTTTAGGAAGGCTATTATCTCTTAGTATCCTATGATAAAATACCACTATGATTACTTTTACCAACCAGTCTTTACAAACTATACTTCCTATACTTAAAACAATACTTTCAAAAGAAAGCAATGTTATATTTACTGTACTCAACCCTGATGTAGTCAAGGGCTACGCTGGCACATCTATAGAAATAAATGGTATAACCTATCTACACCGAGGGTATAAAGCATGGACAGATATGGCAGAGCTTTTATATTGTAAAATGACAACCCCTATAATAGTAGATGATGTACTAGTAAAAATTACATTTACTAAACTCAATTCTATTTCATTTCATGATGATATAAAAATGTCAGAAAAATATGGAATACATTCACATTTTTCACAACTATACAAGATGGAAGAGCCATCCTTTCTATACTACTATCTCCAAGCACTAGAAAATGTACATGTACAAAACCGAACAGATATTTTAGATTTAGGTATCAATAGAGGTGATGAGTTTGAAGTCATAAAAAATCTATTAGATACGAATGAATATGAAAAATTAAACCTGACAGGTATTGACTATTCAGAAACAGCTGTAGCGTATGCTAAAGAGAAATTCCATGAAGATAATACACATTTTTATATCCATAATATCAATGATATAGACAGTCTCAAACTAGGGAAGTTTGATTTACTCATTAGTATAGGTACACTTCAAGTCACAGGGATACATTTTAAACCATACTTTATGCATCTTATTCAAAATTATATGAAAAAAGACGCTGCTATTATCCTAGGTTTTCCAAACTCACGATGGATTGGAGGAGAGATGGTCTATGGTGCTAAAGCACCCAATTATACTATGAGTGAGATGTCTATACTGTTTAATGATGTGATATTTTGTAAAAAATACCTACAACAAAAAAAATATAGGGTAACTATTACAGGTAAACACTATATTTTTCTAACCGCAACAAAGATAACTTAAACATTTTTAACTATAATTTCTTGCAATTAAAATTATAAGGATTAACATGAAAAAAATTATTTTAGCTACTTTAATAGCATCTACCTATGGATTTACATCGGATATGAATGCTACAGAAGCGATGAAGGTAAAACAAGAAGGTATCAAATATATTAAAATGTTAGGTGGCGCTTTAAAATCTGAGTTAAAAGCACATATGAAAGCAGATAAAACAGGTCTTAGTGCTGCAGGTTTTTGTACATCTAAAGCCACAGCACTCACAGCAGAAGTAAATACCAAACTCCCTAAATATGCTAAAGTAAGAAGAACAGCTCTAAAGCTTAGAAATAACACAACCAACCCAGCAGATGAGCTAGATACAAAAGTCATGAATGAATATGTAGCAACAATAGAAGCTAAAACATTCTCACCCAAAGATATTAAAATAGTAAAACTTGGAGATACAACAAGAGTTTACAAACCTCTCATCACTGCTCCTGTATGTTTAAAATGTCATGGTTCTTCTGTTTCTAAAGAGATAAAAGAGGTTATTCATGCTGCGTACCCTAATGACAAAGCAATAGACTTTAAAGAAGGTAGCCTAAGAGGTGTAATTGTAGCTGAGATAGGCAAACACTAAGCGTATTTTTTGAGCTGTTTATCATGAAAACGGCTCAAAAGTATCAATGCTATTACCCCACCTATGAGGGCATACATCATATCCGATTGTGTGTCCCATACATATCCTTGTGTACCTAAAAATGCTTCAGCATCCTCACCTGTACCCAAAGCTACCCACCACTCTACCAATTCATAAAATGCTGAAAATGCAAGTACAATACTTAATATAATATAGTTTAGCCATACTTTTGATGCCAAGACTATCTCTTTACGTATCAATAATTCACGTGCCAGTATTGCAGGGATAAATCCTTGTGCAAAATGTCCTACTTTGTCATAGTTATTACGTGTTCCTCCTAAGAACTCTTTGATTGTATCAAATAGTGGAACTTCTGCATAGGTATAGTGCCCACCCACCATCAAGATAATCATATGAACAAGTATGAGGGTATACAATAAAGGTGTTAAAGGAAATTTTTTATACGTCAAAACTATCAATACAAAGCCAACCAGTGCAGGTACTACCTCTAAAAACCATGTAAATTGATCTTTAGGGTGTATGCCTGACCATGCCAATACAATAATAAAGGTACCTAACCATAAATATTTCATATTAATTAACTGCCTTTTTCTCTGCTGTCATTAAAAATACCGTAAAGGTTTTATGCGGTTTCTCTATGATAGAGGCTGTATCAAACTTAATATTGATAAATCCTGCCGCTAAAGCTATATTTTCAAGCTCTTTTCTGTCAAATCCATAATGAAATACCCCTACATTATCCGAATGAAAGCTACCATCTTCACTATCTAGGTCGGCAATGGCTATAAATCCACCGTCCTTTAACATAGTATAAAATTTAGAAAAGAGGCTAGATGTGTCTTCTAAATGGTGTATTGTCATAGATGAAATAATACCATCACATTTTCTGTTTATATATTCTATACTCAAATCTTTTTTGATTATTTCTGTCTCACAGGAAAATTCTGGAGACTTATTTTTAAACTCTTCTAACATAGAAGGGGAGTTATCTACGGCTATTATTTTACCTACCTTTTGTGCCACAAAAAATGAAAGTAGACCAGTTCCTGCTCCAAAATCTATAATTTCCATAGTAGGTTTTAAATTTATATTTTTTACTATTAATTCAGCAATACTCCGTGCGTTTTTAACTCTTTTTGAGTTCATATCCCATGATTTTGATTTATGTGCAAACAAATCTTCTGGCATTTTTTTCCTTTAATATTTTTTAATTTAAATTTAATATTTATTAGTATTTTTTAAAATAGAGACTCTTGTTTTTCTAATTTTATATTGTCCCAAAAGAGATCTACATGCTTCTCAAACATAGAAACCACTGAGGATGTAGACTTTTTATCTAATTTAAGTAAGCTCACTTGCATCTGGTAGAAAAATAGGGGCGCAAAGAACTCATTCGCCAGTAGTAGGGGGTCAGAAGACTTTATCAACTCCTCTTGCATCATCCCAAAGAAGAGCCCAGAGAGCTTTTTGACGTTATCTTGGTAAAAATGCTCATTATATATCTCACGTATACGCTCATTACGAAAAATCTCCTGCATAAGTAGCTTATAAAGCGCCTCATTTTGCCCATCAAAGCCTATAAGCTTAAAAGTAGTGGCAATGCTAGCCAAAAGGGCTTTACCCTGCTTATTCTCTGCTTTAGCATCATTATCCTCAAAGAGTGTGACTATTGCTGAAGAGGTGAGATTGCTTATAAGTGTTTCCAAGATCTCATCTTTGTTCTTAAAATGATTATACAATGCACTTTGTTTCACACCCATCGCACCCGCTATATCTCTTACGGTAGTTGCTTTGTATCCCTTACTAGAGAAGAGTTTAAGTGAGGTTTTGAGTATTTTATCTTTAGTTTTACTTCCTTTTCTAGGTAGGGAAGTGACGCTCTCATCGTGCATAATGACTCCTTTGATGGCATTATAGTGAACATTTGTTCATATGTCAAGTCTCTTCCTCTTGATAATATGAACACTTGTTCTTTTATTGTTCAGAGTATAAACTAAAAAAAGAACACTTGTTCATATTTCTACTATAATAAAATATCACAAATGAACAATTGTTCATTAAATAGTCTATAATACCCAGATTGTGGGGCTTGTCCTAGTTTACAAGAATACAAAAATCCATGTAAATCCAAAATATAACATCGCCCACAACAGATAATCCATTATGTATCACATTTCATCAATACATTTAAATTTCTAGTTTAAGATTTTTGAATTTTTCAATACTATTAAATATTAATTTTTGTTTTTCCATGAAGAGAATTTCATACAGGAATAGATTTTTATAAAAAATACTTTCATTTTATTTTTATATACAAAATATTCCTCATATCTTAAATCAGTTATTGTAAATGGAAAGATTACAAATAAATATTAATTTTACTATTTTGATCAAGAGAATTTTCAAGAGTGAGAAATTTCAAAAAGTTACTTACAATTATTTGTTTTGCATTCATGAAGTTTTATTTCTTTAGATACAAAATATTCATCGTATCTAAAAATGAAAAAATAGTTATTGTAAATGGAAAACTTATAAATTCATATATACAGTAATTATTAATAAAATACTAAAACCTTATTTTTGACTTTTTATAAATCATTTTTTATGCATACAAATATACAAAGCAGAAGAGAGTTACTTTTTTAATAGAATTTATATTATGTTAACCAATAAATATGTATGTTATTGAAACTAACGTTATATACCCAAAGCATCTATTATGCTTTAAGTAATTGGTTTTTTACTGCTATCTCTTTGAGTGATATTAATGTAGGTTTATCCAAAGGTCTTTGTGTCATCTCTGCAACCATACGTATAAGATGGTCATAATTTTCTAAGGCTACCTCATTTCTAAACAATGCATCTTTACTTAGCTGTATGAGTAGTTTCTCTTTACTTACTACTTCACATCCATTAATCACATTTTCTACCATCTGCAAAAATTGTGCTTCATTTTTGCTCACAATATTTTTGCTTAGTTTCTGTGCGGCATCAGCATCGAGTCCACGTGCGTAAAGTATGTCAGATATCTCTGCTGTGATAGCAGTTAGTTCTTGGGTGTTTATTTGGGTTTGAAGTTTGGGTCTCTCTGCCATTGCAGGGTTTAATGCAAAGACAGAGATAAAAAGTGTTATACGTAGTATGTTTTCTGTACTCATCTATTATCCTTTGTTTTACCTATTTTAGTAAACCAAAGTAAATAAGAACCTTAAAGGTTGAGTCATGTTGTATCAAGTTACCGTTTACCACCACATTTTCCTGATGCACATTTCATACCGTTCATTTTTTCTTTTTTTATTTGACGTTTCTCTTTTTTCATATCCATCAAATATGCCGCCTGCTCTTCGTTTAGTATTGTATTTGAGTTTTCTAAACACGTTAAGTGTACCATTGTCAGTTCAGCTTCTAGGCTTGCAAGTTTCTCTACTTTTACTTTAAGCTCACTCGCTTTTGTTCCTGCTTTACTTGCTTGGACTATTTCTTTTTCTAGTGCTAATACTTCTGGCTTTAGCTTCATTATACTACCCATTGTCTCTTTACGTACAACGAGCAGTTTTTCTTTTTGCTCAGGTGTGAGTGCTAGTTTTGCATCATCCCAATTTTTCATAATCATCTTTGTCATATGTGGTAGACCATGCTTTATAAGAAATGGTGAATTCCCTTTCTTTGTTTTCATAGCAGGTTTTTCAGTTTTCATCATCCCTGCTCCACATTTACCAGTTTGGCATTTCATACCTTCTGCTTGTGCTGGCATTGCCATAAGTGCGAGTGTTGTTACGGTTGCGAGTGTTATTTTTTTGATCATTAGTAAAGTCCTTTAGATTTTTTAGATTTTATAAACACGTACAGGTACCCTTAGTGAGTGCCCTTTTGATGTATAGGTAATCATACAAAAAAATTGTGAATTGAATGTTAATCGTGTTCCAAATATTTTGAAAAATTTTTCGATGCAGCATCATAGCCATTATTGATAAGACAATTCATTTTTCTCTGTGAAAATAATTTTAAATCTGTATCGATACTCTTGGCACATCGTGCCTCTTCTTCCAATCCTAATTCACCCTTACCTATACGTATATGTAGCCCTAAATCAGGTTTTCCTTTTGCTGTTTGATCTATCATATTATAAAACATACGTAAACGTAGACTACGTATCTGCTCGGTTGATATATCTGAAATTTGATTAAACTTACCAAACCACCACAGAGATGCCATATCTTGTTTCATATCAAAGGGCTTAGAGGCATCACTCACGATAAGAAAATCAATACTTTTAGGAAACTGTGTTCCATTTGCACCAAAAAAAACTTCAGTACCTAGATTATCATATAATCCACCATCATACAAAGTTACAGTTTCTCGAGGGAATTCTCCTCTCCCTGGTTCATATTTGTCTTTTGTTTTATAACCATATCTATTTAAAAACAAACGTAAAGGACCGATAGCCACAGGAAAACTTGCCGATGCAGTAATCGCTTGAGCCAAAGAGATATTCGGCTTTTTCATATATCCTATCATATACTCTCCCATCTGTGCCTTGCTAAATCTCCATGATTTACCTGTCTCTCCAGTCGTTGCATTGATTGTCCATATAGGTATATCATCTAATACTTGTATACTCTTGTCTAATCCCCATTTTTTACTGCTGAGTCTTCTTAGAAGTTTTTTATTGAGTGTCAGCACACCATTACTTGTCACAGATTTAACTGCAGCAGTTTTCATATTATCCTCTAAAAGTGTGTTGGTTTTTAAAAATTCTATAGCTTGATCATGTACAGTTTCTAAGTACTCTTTACTTGTAGGAAATCGAAAATCATTCAGCCGATATATTAACCCCATCACGATAGACCCACCAGATACAGTAGAGATGTGTGTAATTCTCTCTAGCAAGTCATTTTCAGCCATATACGCCATTACTCCTAAATGAAATACAGCAGCTCGATACCCTCCACCAGAAAGTGCTAATCCTATTTTACGATTTTCAAATATTTCATGAAGTTTTTTATTTTCTATCATGTGCTGCTCCTATTAAATTCTGATTCTAATGATAATTTTTATTTCATTCATATTATGCTATAGCTCATATATACACTCAACGCAACGCTTTTCTAAACAACTGCTCCATCACATAGATATTGCCTCTAGCTCCATGTATGGATGCTTTAATCATTTCACTCTCTGTTACATCTTTGAAACTCAATCTATGCCCTGCTCTTTGTGCTACATACTGCATAAATATCCGCTGTGTCCTACCGTTACCTTCTCTAAATGGATGTAAAATATTGAGTCCATTCATAAATACAGCGGCACTTTTTGCAAAGGTTTTAACATCTTGTTCTCTAAAATACACCTCTTCTTTGAGTGCATCAAAAAGCAGTTTGGAGACCATGGGCAGTTTGTCATAGGCTGTAAAAAGTGTATGTCCTTTACCAAAGGTAGCTCGTATATCTGCCTCATATCTGTCTTTTCCAGCCCAAGTGTAAATATGTTCAAATAGAAAATGATGTATTTTTTTGAGATGAATATAGTCTAACTCCCCTACTATGGGTGCATTGTGTAGAGCTATCATCTTCGCATTGGTGAGAATTTTCTCTTTTTCGTAGAGTTGTGTAAGTGTATGTGCTTCTAGTAAGTTAGCAGCTAAAAGCTCTTTGTCGAAGTCACTTTCGACCATGTGTTACGAAGCTTTAGCCAGTTCGACTATCTCGTCTAGGGTGATTTCATTGCGTAGTTGTGCGATGCTTAAGAGTATGTCTTTTTCATTGAGGTAGATGTTTTCCAGAGCATGGCTACAAAGCGAGTGCAGTATGGTTTCATACTCATCCGCAGTTAATTCAGACTTATACGTGTTTAGCACCTGTAAGGACTCTGCCTTACTAAACGTAGTCGGATAGTCATTTTCAACCAAATGCAAATAACCCATACTTTAGCTCCTTTATATTTTTACTATTATAGCAGATTCTTTTTATCTTGTATACATCATAAGTTTTACGCTACACTTCTTTCATGCAAACAACATCTACAGAGATATTTTTACAAACCATCGGTGCACTTAACGATGAGACTAGACTCTCCATACTTCGCTTCATCGATATCAACGGTGCTGTGTGTGTCTGTAACATAGAGTCAGCCTTTGGGATGATACAGTCTCGCATCTCAAGACACCTCAAAATCCTCAAAGAGGCAGGTTTCTTACGTGTAGAACGCAAAGGACGCTGGGCATACTACTCCATACGCTCCCCTCTTGATAAATTTCGTCAAGATATACTCAAAGAGGTTTCTTATTTGGAGATGGGGGTACCTGCGTTTGAGAGTGGGTGCAATAGTGTTGAATAATTTAAAAAATTGGAATAATAATTGGATATACATTTATAATGAACTTTAAATACATAGATATTTTAATTGAAAACTGTAATTTAGCAAAACAAACTAAACCTATTAAAACATTTGTTTTAGACCTAAATAATTTAAATAGCTTAGAAAATATAAATAATTCAATATATATTATTGAAGAAATAGATGGTGATCCTAAAAATACATTTGAAAATTTAAAAAAGTATAAGAACAAAAAAGAACGAGCTTGTCCACGCTTAAACAAACCATCACAAACAATGTATGTAGGTTCTTCAACGACTAATCTAAAAAAAAGAATAAAAGAACATCTTGGAGAAGGTTCAAAAAGTACATATTCATTACAATTAAAATATTGGTTTAAAGGTAATTACAAAATAACAATTTATACATATGATATTTCAAGTAATATTTTACAAATTATTGAAGATAATTTAGCTTATAATTTCAAACCAGCCTTTGGGAAACAAGGTGGAAATAATAAATAGTAATACCACATACATCAAGATATATTGATGTATAATTAAATTTACGCTACAATCCATCATCAAACCAAAAGGAACCCCATGAAGAAAGTCCTCATTCTCTGTACTGGTAACTCCTGCAGAAGCATCATCGCTGAAGCACTCATTAACGCTGAGTGTGACGGCATAGTGGCTGAGAGTTCTGGGGTGAAGGCATCTGGTAGAGTAAACCCTAATGCCAAAAAGGTACTAGAAAACGAAGGCATCTGGGATGAGAAGTACCACTCTAAAACACTAGATACAATCATAGACAACGACTACGACCTTGTAGTGACAGTATGCAGACACGCACAAGAGACGTGCCCTACTTTTCCTAAACCAGTCAAGACCATACATGTAGGGTTTGAAGACCCTGATGGGAAAGCGTATGAGACATTTGAAGCAACATTGGTAGAGATACGTGAAGTGTTGTTACCTAAAGTGATAGAAGCATTAATATGAAATTTACCACAATAGCCAAAGACTATGCAGACGTTACCACGCTGAGTGATGACGACTATATCTGCTACTGTACCAAGGTAGATAAAAAGACTATAGTAAATGCCATAGCTAACGGTGCTACGACACTCAAAGCCATAAAAGAGACTACCACAGCATGTACAGGTGATGAGTGTGCTACACTTAACCCAAATAAAAGATGCTGTAGCAAAGAGATAAAACAATTACTAAAACTAGGAGAAAGCAAAATGAACAAAAATGTATTTAAAACAGGTGAAGGTGTGAAGATAGCATTTACAGGAGC
>Ga0256827_10001274_pt1 | contig 16078 bp, 12 predicted proteins | sample CV84metaG_FD_185977 | JGI IMG/M metagenome (GOLD analysis project Ga0256827, IMG submission 185977) | Hydrothermal vent microbial communities from East Pacific Rise, Pacific Ocean - CV84 | ecosystem: Environmental > Aquatic > Marine > Hydrothermal vents | place: Pacific Ocean: East Pacific Rise... | reverse complement strand
TATCATTGTTAATTATATTTCCATCTAATTTATATGCTAGTAATGCAGAACCTAATACAGGAGATAATAATGGCTCAGTAATAGAAACCTTTAAATTATTTCTCTCTATCTCTTCTTGTAATGGTTTTAAAACTAGATCTCCAGCTTTAAATACACCACCTGTATAAGATAATTTAACTATACCATATAAATCCAATTGTTTTACTATAGATCTAATCATAAGATAGATTTCATGAGCTGCTTCTTTAAAAATATTAACTGCTGGTTCATCTCCTAAACTTGCAATCTCTGAAACTATCATAGATATTTTAGCAACATCTGTTCTAGCTAATTTATATCTATTATGAAGAATATCTATTATCTCAAAATCATATGATAACTCTAATCTTTCTTTGAATATATCATAAAATTTTGTTCTATCATGTCTATAATCTGCTTGCTTAGAGAATTCTTCAATTCCCTTTTTGGCAACCCAGTATGCTGAAGCTTCATCACCTATGAATTCACCCCATCCACCACTTCTAGCAGTTTCATTTTTTTCATTAAAACCTACTGCAATAGATCCTGTTCCACATACAATATTGATTCCTGGTTCACAAGCTAAACTACCTGCCCAACCAGATTCAACATCGTTACCAATTCTATAGTTCATTCCACTAAATACTTTAGCTATAATTTTTTCTAATTTTTCTCCATCTTCTTTTACTTCTCCATATCCAGGAAGTCCCATAAAAGTAAATGATAGATCTGTTTTTTCTATATTTAATTCTTTACAAATATAAGATAATGCCTCTATATATAAGTTTTCAAAACCATCAAAACCTATTTGCATATAGTGTCCTGTTCCTCTTTCAAATTCTAAAGCAACATTTCCATTCTTATCAATTATTGCAAAGGCAGTTTTGGTACCGCCACTATCAATTCCTAAAAAATACATCTAATGCCTCCCTTTAACCTTTCGTTCCACTTGCACTTATTCCTGCTATAAATTTCTTTTGTAATAAGAAAAAGAAAAGTATCATAGGTACACTTGCTAATACAGATCCTGCCATTAATAATGGATACTTAGTACCTGCTCTACCTGAAAGATTTGCTAATCCAGCTGATAATGTCATTTTATCTGTAGAAGAGTTAACAATTAATGGCCACATTAATGAGTTCCAACTCCATAAAGAAACTAAGATTGCTAGTGCAATAAGTCCTGGAACAACTAATGGTAACATAATTTTAAAAAATATTTGAGGATAACTACATCCATCTATTATTGCTGCTTCTTCTAATGACATTGGTATTGATTCAAAGAAATTTATTAATAAAAATGTTCCGTATGCACTGAATAAACTCGGTAAAATAAGTGCAGAAATTGTATTAAGTAATCCTAATTTTTGTATTATCATATACTGTGGTATAAGATAAATTTGCCATGGTACCATCATAATCGATAAAATTATAATAAATATAACTTTTTTACCTGGAAATTTTAATCTAGCAAATGAATAAGCTGCCATTGCACAAAAGAAAACTTGAAAAACTGTTATAACAACTGTTGATACAAATGTATTTATAAAAAATTTATCAAAAGGTAGTGTCTGGAATAAGATTTTATAGTTATCCCACCTCCATACTTCAGGGAACATCTTAGGTGGAACCATTATACTTTCACCTTGTGTTTTTACTGAAGTTAAAAACATCCATACATAAGGGATTACTGTTAATAAAACGGCCCCTATAAGGACTGTGTGAATCCAAAAATTATTCTTTCTATTTATTTTCATCGTAACCTCCTTTAGTCTATATTCCATTTTTTTTGTAATCTTAATTGAATTGCAGTTATTATCATAGTTACAATAAACAGTGCAATTGCAATAGTTGCAGCATATCCTTTATTATGTAAAATAAAGGCTTGTTTATAGAACATATAAACTGCTGTAGTTGCTTTTCCTTCTACTAAACTTGTTTTTCCTAACATCATCATTACAATATCAAATGATTGTAATGTTCCTATAATCGATGTAATACTTACAAAGAATAAAGTTGGACTAAGTAGTGGTAATGTTATTTTAAAGAATTTTGCTACCGGTCCTGCTCCATCTATCTCTGCTGCCTCATAATAACTAGGTGAAATACCTTGTAACCCTGCTAATAAAATTATCATATTATATCCAATACCTGACCAGATCATAACTATTGTTATTGACCAAAATACAAAGTTAGGATTTCCCATCCAAGATACATGAGTACCAAATACAAGGTTAAGTATTCCGAAATCTTTGTTATATAGCCATTTCCATATCATTGCTATGGCACTTGGCATTGTTACAGCTGGTAGGAATAAAAGGGTTCTATATAACCCTTTTCCTTTAATTTTACTATTAAGTAGTACTGCTATAATAAGTGATAAACTGATTCCAATTGGTACTGAAAATATTACATATTTAAAAGTATTCCAGAATGCAATCCAAACTTTTGTATCAGAAAATAACTTTGAATAATTTGCAAACCCGATCATTTTATATTGACCAAATGATCCAAGGTTTGTAAAACTATAAAAAATATTCTGAAAAAATGGAACGATACTAAATACGAGAATACCTGTTATAAGAGGGAGTAACATTAGATATCCCCATAGCATCTCATTTTTTTGTTTTTTGTTCATAATAATTCACTCCCTTTGTAAAACTTACTCTTGTTCAGCCTTTAAAGCTTCTGTCATTACTTTGTAAATTTCTTTACATGCGTCTTCTGGTGACATATTTCCAGCCCAAACTTGTTTTAGTGTTTCTCCTTCAATATCTCTCCATTTTGCAGCATCTCTAGATGTAGGTAAAGAATATGAATATTCTAATTCAGTAATAAATGCACTTACATCAACTTTATCATTAAATCCATCTGCCCAGAAGTGCTCAACACTCTTGTATGCAGGAATAACTGTTCCAGATGTTGCTAAATATTTTTGAGATTCTTCAGAAGTTAAAAACTTCATTAATTTCCATGCTGCATCTTTATGTTTTGAATTAGAAGCCATCATTAATCCGATTCCGTTAGATACTGCTATTCTTTTCTTAATTAAAGGCATTACAACAAATCCAACTTTTCCATCTAATTCTTTATTTTCAGAAAAATCTTTTACATTCCAAGATCCTGAGTAGAACATTGCAATTTTATTTGATTGGAATAATGAAATTGTATCCATATCACTTAACTCTTCAGCAGAAGGCATTAATCCATCTTTTATTAAATCAGACATTTTCTTGATTCCTTCTACAGTTTCAGGGTTATTATATCCAGATGTTTTTCCATCTTTTGAAATAACAAATCCATTTGATTGAGGAATTAAGTTATAATAAGAGTTTTGTCCATCAATTTCAAAGGCAACAGCATGTACTCCATTTAACTTTTCAGTGATTATTTTTCCAGTTCTTTCTAAATCTTCCCATGTCCAATCATTTGTAGGATAAGCAACACCTGCTTTATCGAACAATGCTTTATTATAAGCTAATGCGATTGAGTCTATATCTCTAGGCATTGCATACATTTCACCATTTAACTCATATGCTGATCTTACTGATTCTACATAGTTATTCATATCAATGTTATCTTTTTCAATATATTTACTTAACGGTTGTGCAATTCCAGCTTCCATATATTTTAATTGAGATTCTTGCCCCATACTAAATACATCTGGTGCTACTCCTCCAGTTGCTGCAGCTTCTAACTTTGTCCAATATTGATCCCAAGGTGTAACTTCTAATTTAACTTTTATATTTGGATTTTGCTCCTCAAATCTTTTGATTAATTCTTTTTCTGCAGGCTCTTGTTCCATAGCCCATATAGCATATGAAATTTCCACTTTTTTATCTCCAGATCCATTGTCTGATGATCCGCCACATGCAGTAAATGCTAATGCAGTTATTGCACTTAGTCCTAATAATATTTTTTTCATAATATCCTCCTAATTAAAATTTATACGTACCTTTTAAAAAAATTATAACTAAAAAATAGCTAAAAGTCAAATTAAATTTACTAAATTTATAATAATACAGTTCAAATTTTAAGGACAATCTAATATAATAATACAAAAAGCTAGCCTAAATGATCAGACTAGCTAAAAAAATAAAATATTCTATTATTTTAATTCTATTTCAAAGGTTAATTTATCTCCCCTTGCAAATGACTTTGTATATTCTAAAACTTTATCTTCAGAGTATGTATATCTTTCTAATTGCATACAAGCTTTTAAACTAGACATCTCTAATTTTTCTAAGATCTCTTCTGTTGGTATTATAGCTTGGAATTTTTCAGTTGCCCTATCAAAATTAATTTTATAGTCTTTCCTTAATATCTCATATAAGGGCTTATTCTCTAGCTTTTCAAGGGTCAAATTCTCTATTAATTCGTAGTTTAAATATGTCACTTCATACATTACAACTTTTTCATCAGCTAATCTCAACCTAGTTAGTTCATAGACATATTTATTTGTACTTTTCATTTTCTTTTTAATCACGTCATCCATTTCTAACTTTTTAAAAGATAAGATTTTAGAAGTCGGAACTTTCCCCCTCTTCTTCATCTCATCTGTAAAACTATAGAATTTTAGAAGAGTTTGATTAAAATTTTCTTCCGATACAAATGTTCCACTCCCTTGAATCTTATAGAGAGTCTTTTCTTGAACAAGTAAATTTAGTGCTTTTCTTACAGTATCTCTACTCAGTCCATAATCTTCCATCAGTTGTTTTTCCGATGGGATCCTTTTTCCACATTCATATTTTTCATTTTTTATATCTTCTTTTATTTGATCTCTTAATTTTATATATTTTGGTTTCATAAATTTCCTACCTTTATCAATATGTACGGACATATACTACCATAAATAAATTGTACGGTCAACTTGTTTTACCGTTTATTTCTAGTTGTAGCAATTTTATTTTAATTATTTTTAAAATACTCTATTATGTCTTTATTTAATTCAGGAACTATCTTTAGGTTACTTCCACTTCTAACTGATTCAGTTGCTAATACACCTGTAACAACTGCTTGTCTTGCAGCAATTGGAGAAGTATTAGGTTTTTCCCCATCTCTAATATATCTAATAAATGCTTTTACAATTTCAGGATCTGATCCTCCGTGTGTTCCCTCTTTTTCTTTTAACTGATGGATGATATCAGGTTTTGCAAAGCCATCTGTTCTAGTAGTATATACAACAACTTGACAATCTCCACTATCTCCAATATTTTCTACTCTACCTTTTGTACCTATAAAAGTATAATTTCTTCCTGAATCAGGTGTATAATGACAATGCATATATGTAGCTTGAACACCATTATCTAATTGCATCATAATCATATTGTGATCTTCTATATCTACAACTTTTGATACACCTTTTAATTTTTCAGCTGGGAAATGTTCTTCATCAAATGAAACCTGATAAAATTCTCCATCTTCCCTGTTTGTTCTTTCACACTTATCATATACAGATAATTTACCCATTCCAACTACAGATTTTGAATATCCACCAGCTAACCAATGGATAACATCTATATCATGAGCTCCTTTTTGTAGAAGTAATCCATTGATATTCTTTCTTTCAGAATGCCAATCTTTGAAATATGCATCTCCACCATATGAAACAAAGTGTCTACACCAAACTGCTTGTATATCTCCAATAATTCCAGAATCAATTACTTCCTTCATTTTTAAGATAACTGGAAAATATCTCATATTATGACCTAAAAATAATTTTCTACCCTCTTCCATAGCAGTTTGTAAGATATTATCACATTGCTCTATTGTAATCCCCAATGGTTTTTCTAGGTATACATCCTTTCCAGCTTTTAATGCTGCCATAGCATGTTCTTCATGTAAAAAATCAGGAGATAGTATGAAAACTGCATCTACATCTTCCCTTGCTAATAACTCTTTATAGTCAGTTGTTAAAAATAATTCCCCTTGATCTTTATAGTGTTCCTTAAATTTTTCCAATGACTCTTCATATATATCAGCTGCACCTATTAATTTAGCTCCCTCTTCTATTGCATAACTTGCTAGGTGTCCTCTCCAACCCCAAGCTCCAATTAATCCTATTCCTATTTGCTTCATGACTCCTCCTTAATTTCAATTTTAAGATGAGTTTAATCCTTTTTTCTGATTCTGTCAATAAATAATAAGTATCTATTTTTATCCCTTACTTCCAGTTGCAGCAATTCCCTCTATAAATTTCTTTTGAAAAGCCATAAAGAATGCCACCATAGGTAACATGGCAATTAATGATCCTGCCATCATAATTGGTACATTAGTAGTTCTTTGCCCTGCTAAAGATGCTATTCCTGCAGATAAAGTCATCTTGTCTGAACTTGTATTTATAATCAACGGCCACATCAATGAATTCCAACCATACAATGCCGTTAAAATTGTTAAAGTTATAAGTGCAGGTTTCATAAGGGGCATCATAACATTCCAATATATTTGAACTGGATTACACCCATCTATTATAGCTGCTTCTTCTAATTCCTTTGGAACTGCCTCGAAGAATTGTTTTAATAAAAAAGTTCCAAATGCACTAAATAATCCCGGTAAAACCAGTGCTGGAATAGAGTTTAATAACCCTAATTTTTGAATTATTAAATATTGTGGAATTAAATAAATTTGACCTGGTACCATCAATATAGTTAAAAATACAACAAATATTTTACTCTTTCCCCAAAATTTTAATCTAGCAAATGCATAACCTGCTGTTGAACAAAATAATAGTTGTCCTACAACTATTATAACCGTTGAAATTAAAGTATTCATAAAATATTTTTCAAAAGGTAATAATTTAAAAACTTCTACATAATTTGACCACATTACCTTATTAGGAATTATAGTTGGTGGTATTTGAGTTGATTCTGCCATTGTTTTTAATGAAGTTGTTAACATCCATGCAAATGGTAGTAACGACATAAATGCTCCAAATAATAGGAGAATATATATTAAAATTCTTCCAAAACTTATATTTTTTTTCATTATTTTCATCTCCTTATTCGTGTACCCATCTTTTCTTAATTCTAAATTGAACTACTGTAACTGCTATTATAATAAAGAATAATACTACTGCCATAGCTGCTGCATACCCTTTTTCATTAAATTCAAATGCATATCTATAGAATAAATAAACCAATGACATAGAATCATTTATAGCAATACTAAATTTATCTACCATCATAAAGATGATATCGAATACTTGAAAAGTTGAAATTAATGTCATTACACTGACAAAAAATAGTGTAGGAGTTAACATAGGCAAAGTTATAGAGAAAAATTGTTTAACCTTACCAGCTCCATCTATCTCTGCAGCTTCATATAGCGACTTTGGTATCCCTTGTAATCCTGCAAGTAAAATTACCATATTATATCCGACTTTCATCCATATCATAACGATAACAACTGCATATAGTGATGTTTCTGGAGTATTTAACCAAGCTACTCCTTCTAATCCAAAAAAACTTAGAATATAATTTAAAATACCAAAATCTTTATTATACATCCATCTCCAAACTGCTCCACTTGCTGAAGCCATGGCAATTACAGGAATAAAGTATATAGTTCTAAATGCTCCCTTAAATTTCACATCAGTATTTAGAAGTACCGCTAATAGTGTAGAAACCGATACTCCTACTGGAACAGCTATAACTACATACTTAAATGTATTCCATGTTGCTTTAAAAAATTGCTCATCTTTCATCAATTTTTTATAATTTTCTAGTCCAATCCATGTTGCTCCTCCAAAAGTTCCTATCTCAGTAAAACTAAAATAAAAGTTTTGAAAAAACGGAATAACATAAAATATTAATAATCCTATAGTTACTGGAGCAATCATTAAATAACCCCAAAATGAACTATTGTTATTAAAAAGTGATTTTTTATTTATTTTTTTCAATTTTTCCACCTTCTTTTTATAAAATTGTACGTTCCTTTTTGTTTGACAAAATTTTTGCAGGTGATAACCACCTGCAAAATTAAAGTTATTTTTTTTCTTTAGCTAATATAGCATCCATCTCTGTTTCAATTTTCTTACAAGCTTCTTCTGGTGTAGAGTGTCCAGTCCAAACTTTTGTTAATTCATCTACTTCTACTTGTGCCCATTTAGAAGTATCTAATGATGCAGGATAAGGTGTATTTTCCTTTAATGCTTCTACATAAGCTGAAACATCTATGTTTGTATAAGCTTCTGCCCATAATGGTTGAGCCTCAATATATGCAGGGATTACTATTCCTGATTTTGCTACTTTTTCATGAGCTTCCTTAGTAGATAAGAATTCGATAAATTTCCAAGCTTCTTCAGGATGTTTAGTCGTCTTTCCAATTACTAATCCTAATCCATGAACAACAGTTTTCTTATTCTTGATTTTAGGCATAGTTACTACCCCAACTTTTTTATTTAACTTTTCATTTTGACTGAATTCAACACCTCTCCAAGCACCATCGTATAACATAGCAACTTGTCCAGATTGGAACATCTCATTGGCTTTATTTTCTACAACAGTTGTATAACTAGGTGATGCTTTACTATCTATTAAATCTTTAATCATAGCAATAGCTTCTATAGTGTTAGGATCTCCATATCCAGATTTTTTCTTATCTTCTGAAATTACAAATCCATCATTTTGAGGGATAACATTGTAATAAGATGATTGTGAATCATTAAGTGGTAAAACAACTCCATAAACACCATCTAATGTAGCTTGAATCTTAGTAGCTGCATCTTTCATATCTTTCCAAGTCCAATCATTTGTAGGATATTCTAATCCTGCTTTATCAAATAATTCTTTGTTATACCACATAGCAATACTATCTACATCTTTTGGCATTCCATATTGCTTCCCATCCATTTGATATAACTTAGTAGTTCCTTCTACATAATTTGCCATATCTATTCCTGCACTTTCAATATTTTCATTTAATGGTAATAACATTCCGTTTATAGCATATTTTTCAAAGTTAGCAGCACTCATCCAAATTACATCTGGCATTTGTCCTCCAGTTGTAGCAGCTTCTAATTTTGTCCAATATTGTTGGAAAGGAGTTAACTCTATTTCCACTTTTATCCCTGGATTTTGCTTTTCAAATTCATCTGCTAATTCTCTGTAGATAGGTGCTTGTGTTGAATCCCATAATGCATACTTTATAGTAATATTTTCATCCTCTTTCGCTCCTCCACAACCTGTTAATACTCCAACTAATAACAACAACAATAACCATAGTTTTTTCATAATTTGTATCCCCCTTAAACTTAATTTTTATTCATTATTTCTCCAAAGTATAAAACATTGTATCGAAAACGTCAAATTAAATTAAATTTAGTTAATTTTGTCATTTTTTAGGATAAAATTATAAAACTGAAAATAATGATATTTTCACAATAAAAAAAGGATTCCTCAATATTGAGAAATCCAATTTTCTTATTTCATAAATTTTTCTACACAAGATCTACAGAAACATCCACCAGTTTCTTTGGTTTTAGCTTCTTCTAATCTATTCAATACCTCTTCAGGTATCTTTATTTCCATACACCAACACTTATTTGGATCTGTTTTATTAGCTGTGGCACACTTATTTTCTTCACCACATATTGGACATAATTTTGTGTTCATAACCACCCACACTTTATAATTTTATTATTTGTTACCTTTTACTTTATTTCCCCCATCTACCTAATGTAGAGATTAATTCTGGGAATGCTATTTCCATAGCTTTAGCATTTAAGTTACTAATTTCTACCGATGATAGCTCACTTTTCTTTGATAACTCTACAAGTCTAATTGTTGCAGTTGAGATTTGAGCACTGTAGATTGAGTCAGCATCAAAGAACTCTTTTCTTTTTAACCACTTATTAAGTAATTTTCTTAATTTCTTTCTATCTTTATCGGTCATCTCATCTTCTGATTTTTTATTTAATTCTAAAATATAGTTTCTCTCTTCTTCTGTAGCTACATCGGTCATAAGATGTTTTTCTAAAGTTGGATAGCTTACATTATATCCAATTACTAATTTTTGTACGACACCTTTAGTATTCTTTATATTTTCATCTTTTAACTTATATTTTCTTTCTAATTTACTTAAAAATTTCTGAGTGATTTTATTAAATTGTTTTAAATCTTCTTGAGTTGCCTCTTTAGTTTTTAAACTATCTAAAAATACCTCTTCTTTTCCACCTGGTTTCATAATTTGTCTAGTTTTTAGATACTGAACAGGAGTTTCATTGTTATACCAATCAGGTAAAATAGATTCTCTAGTTAAAATCTCATCCATTAATTTATACGGTTCTTTCAGTTGACTTAATTCAACTTTATTTTTAGTAGTATCAATTTTTACAGATGAACAAGCACCTAAAAAGATTATCATTAAAACAACTAATATTTTATTTATATTTTTCATAATTTACACCCTTCCACAACATTTTTTATATTTCTTTCCAGAACCACAAGGACAAAGATCGTTTCTTCCGATTTTTTCTGAAACTCTAGTTTGCTCTACAGTTTCCCCTGTTTCATCACTAGCTTCATATTTTAAATTTTTATTTTGAGATTCTTTGATCTCAACTTCTCTTTCTTCTGGAGCTCTTATTTGTACCTTAAATAAGTAAGAAACAGTTTCCTCTTGAATTGTTTTTAGCATTTTAGCATATAGATCACCAGATATTAATTTATATTCTGTAAGTGGATCTTTTTGACCATACGATCTAAGATAGATACCTTCTCTAAGTGCATCTAATGTCTTTAAATGTTCTCTCCATCTAGAATCAACAATTTCAAATAAAATATATTTTTCTAATTTTCTCATTAATTCAGAACCAAATTCTTCCTCTTTATCTCTATATTTCTTTTCAATTCTTTCGTATAATTTTTCTGAATATTCTTCAATAGTAAGAGATTTATATTCCTCTTTATCTTCAATGGTATAGTGAAATAATTCTTCTACTCTTTCAACTAATCCATCCATATCCCAATCTTCTTTGAATTCTCCTACGAATTTTTCTATAACTTCCGATGCTACAACGTCTTTTAACATTCTTAAGATTGTCTCACTTAGATCATCTTTAGCTAGAGCTGCATTTCTACTCTCATAGATAGCTTCCCTTTGTTTATTGTTTACATCATCAAATTCTAATAGATTCTTTCTGATTCCAAAGTTTCTAGATTCTACTTTCTTTTGAGCATTTTCAATTGCTTTACTAATCATTCCATGTACGATAGGTTCCCCTTCTGGTAGTCCTAATTTATCCATAACTGCTGCTACTCTTTCAGAACCGAATAGTCTCATTAATTCATCTTCTAATGAAAGATAAAATTCTGTAGCACCTGGATCCCCTTGTCTACCTGATCTACCTCTTAATTGATTATCTATTCTTCTAGATTCATGTCTTTCAGTTCCAAGGATGAATAATCCACCAGCTGCCATTACTTTTTCTTTCTCTTCAGCACATTGAGCCTTATATTTTTCTAGTACTTCTACATAATTAGGATCATCCATAGATTCTACTTCATCTAAAGCTAAGAATTCAGGGTTACCTCCTAACATGATATCAGTTCCTCTACCTGCCATATTTGTTGCAATGGTAATAGATTTATATCTACCAGCTTGTGCAACTATATCGGCTTCCTTTTCATGAAATTTTGCATTTAATACTTCATGTGGAATATTTATTTTCTTTAATTCCTTTGATAACATCTCAGAATTTTCAATAGAGATAGTACCTACTAATGCAGGTTGCCCCTTCTCATGAAGTTCTTGTATTCTTTCGATAATAGCATTTACCTTTTCTTTTTGTGTCTTATAAACTAAGTCAGGATTATCTTTTCTAACGATAGGTCTATTTGTTGGTATTACTACAACTCCTAATTTATATGTATGCATGAATTCAGTAGCTTCTGTTTCTGCTGTTCCTGTCATTCCAGATAACTTTTCATACATTCTAAAGTAATTTTGTAATGTAATTGAGGCTAAAGTTTGATTTTCTCCTGCAACTTTCAGTCCTTCTTTAGCTTCTAAAGCTTGGTGTAATCCATCAGAATATCTTCTACCTTCCATGGCTCTTCCTGTAAATTCATCGATGATGATAATTTGACCATCACGAACTAAATATTCCTTATCTCTATGAAATAATTCTTTAGCCTTTAGAGCTTGCATCATATAGTGAGTTAATTCTACATTTTCAGGAGAGTAAAGGTTATCGATATCTAGTTCTTTTTCGATTTTCTTAATTCCTACTTCTGTCAATGTGATATTACTTGCTTTTTCATCTACTTCATAATCTTTAACAGTTAAATTTTCTTCTCTAATTTTTTCAGCTTTAGTCTTTATATCTTTTAACTTTTCAGTTTCATAACTTCTAACTAATTTTTTTGCTACACCATCAAATATTTTATACCATTTTTGTGTATCAGCTGCAGCTCCTGAGATAATTAGAGGAGTTCTAGCCTCATCGATTAAGATTGAGTCCACCTCATCTACGATACAATAATTTAATTCCCTCTGTACTTTATTTTCTAAGTTTGAAACCATGTTATCTCTTAAATAATCAAATCCAAATTCACTGTTTGTTCCATAAGTGATGTCTGCTCTATAGGCAGCACCTCTCTTGTCCATAGGCATATTGTTATATAATACATCGGAACTAAGTCCTAAGAAACTATATAATCTTCCCATTAATTCTCTATCTCTTTTAGCTAGGTAATCATTTACTGTAACTAGATGAACACCTTTTCTAGTTAAGGCATTTAGATACACAGCTAAAGTTGCCACTAATGTTTTACCTTCTCCAGTTTTCATCTCTGTTATTTTACCTTCGTGTAATACTACTCCACCAATCATTTGTACATCATAGTGTCTCATTCCAAGAGTTCTGATAGAACCTTCTCTCACTAGAGCAAATGCTTCTACTAATAGATCATCTAAAGTTTCCCCTTTATCTAGTCTTTCTCTAAATTCAACAGTTTTTGCCTTTAGATCCTCATCACCTAATGCTTTCATTTCAGGCTCTAATTTATTAATCTCATCTACAATAGTTAAGATTCTTTTTATCTCTCTATCGTTTTTTGTTCCAAAGAGCTTTTTTACTAAGTTACCAATCATTTATCCTTACCTCACTCTATATTTATTTTCAAAGTAATTAAACTCTGATTTATTATACTTTAGCAATTATAATAATAACATATAAAAGAACTGCAAGTCAACAAAATGAAAAAAAGTAAAATTTAAAACAAACCTTAAGTTTAAAGGGAGAAGTAGAAGTAGAAAAAGTGTAAAAAATTTGCTATTACTACTTTAATTTTGTATCATAAGTTATATATTTTGATTTTATAGGAGTAATTAGATGAAATTCGACAGTTTAGATAATATTGTTAAAAATAGAAATAAAAAACTTTATCTTCTCAGTATTCTTATTGGGATTTGTACAGGTTTTGTAGTGGTAGGATATCGACTCTCACTAACTGCTATGACAAATCTTCGTATCGATACTTTTTCAAAAATAGCTAGTGGTAATTATAGGTTATTGGGAATTACTCTAATTATCTTCGCTTTAGGAGCAGTATTACTAAATTGGATTATAAAAAAACATCCTATGGTTAGGGGAAGTGGGATTCCACAGATAAGGGGTATCTTGCTCATGCAATTTGAATACAACTGGATTAAAGAGTTATTCTTTAAATTTATAGGTGGAGTTATCAGTGTGGGAAGTGGACTTTCCCTAGGAAGAGGTGGACCTTCTATACAATTTGGTTCAAAAATAGCCTACGGAGTTAGAAAAATATTTAAAATGGAAAATTTAAATGGAAAGTTTTTAATTAGTAGTGGTGTAGGAGCCGGGTTGTCTGCTGCATTTAACTCTCCCCTTGCAGGAATCATGTATACCATAGAAGAAATTCACAAATATATCACACCAGTTCTTCTAATTTGTGTATCCTTAGCGAGTGTTTCAGCAGAAATAGTCACTAGATTGATACTAGGAAATAAACGATTATTTAATTTTTGTGGAATTATTCCTCATAATTTGAATTTTTTTGAAGATTTCTTCTATATATTTATCTTTGCAATTTTAATAGGAGCTTTAGGTTTGATTTTTACTACTCAACTTCTAAAATTCCAAAATTTCTATAATGAAATAAAATATCCACCCCTTGTTAAATCATTGGTTATTTTTGCAATCTCAATATTTTTAGGAATATATTTTTTAGATATTCAAGGTGTTGGGTATAAATTAATAGTAAAGACAACTAATGAGATATTTAACTTTAAAATTATTGTTATTTTATTAATAGGGAAATTATTATTTACTATTTTGAGTAATGCACCAGGATTTCCAGGTGGATTATTCTTACCGAGTTTAGTCATAGGAGCTTTATTTGGTAATCTTTTCGGATTTGGATTAGAACATCTTTTAGATAGAGGTGAGGATGTTCATCAGTATTTTATGGTACTTGGAATGGCAGGTTTTTTTACAGCTGTTATGAGAACTCCCCTTACAGGGAGTATATTGCTCCTTGAGATGACTGGCTCCTTTGAATATCTAACAGGACTTATATTTGTGACGATGATATCCTATATTGTTGCAGAGCTTTTAGGAGTACGTGGAATTACAAATATTTTATATGATAATTTAGAAAAGGATAAGAATATACAGAGAAAGGAATTGACTACAAAAACAACTATATTTTCTTCCCCTGTAATAGGAGGGTCTAAATTAGAAGGGATAACAGTAATGGGATTAAAATTGCCTTCCGATGCACTTTTAGTAAAGATTCAAAGGGGAGATTACGAAATAGTCCCAAATGGTCAAACGAAACTTCAAAGTGGAGATACTCTATTTATTCTTACTTCTGAAAAGCAAGAAAAAGAACTAAAACCTATCATTTATAATTTAGGTACAAAACCAGTAGAATAGAATAATTAAAAATGGGGAATTTATTAATTCCCCATTTTAATTACAATACTTTATTTTGTTAATTCTAAGAACTCTTCTTCAGTTAAGATTTTAATTGTTCCTAAGTCTTCAGCTTTCTTTAGTTTACTTCCTGGTTTTTCTCCTACAATAAGAAAATCTAATTTTTTAGAAACACCAGATAGATTAGTTCCACCTAATTTTTCTACCATATCTTTTATCTCTTGTCTCTTAAAGTGGATTAATTTTCCAGTTGCTAAAAAAGTTTTTCCCTTAAATTCTTCTAAATGGGAACTTTCATCTACTTCCTCTGATTTAAAGTTTACCCCTGCCTTTTTTAATCTATCCAAGACCTCTATATTTTTCTCATCTCTAAAATATTCATAGACAGAGTTAGCCACCTTATCTCCTACACCATCAATAGATAACAGTTCCTCTACACTCATCTTAGCCAAATTTTCTATATTTTTACTCTCTTTAGCCAATAAATTCCCTAAAAATTTACCTACAAAGGGAATACCTAGGGCGTATAAAGTCTTAGAGTAATCTAGTTTTTTACTCTCTTCGATAGATGCTAGTAGTTTTTCTATACTCCTACTTCCAAGGTTATCTAACTTTTCTAACTCTTCTTTTTTTAGATATAGTTCATAAAAATCACTGATTTCCTTTAGGTAACCTAATTCTATGAATTTTTCAACAATCTTTCCCCCACCTAAAATATTCATGGCATCACGAGAGATAAAATACTCTAATTTCCCTTGGATTTTAGCTCTACAATGGGGATTCATACATTTTAAATCGACTAATCCATCTTCTTTTACTAGGGGAGATTCACATACAGGGCAAGTTGTAGGAGGGATGATTTCTTTTTCACTTCCATCTCTCAATTCCTTTATTGGTTTAACCACTTGAGGAATTATTTCGGCTGCCTTTTCGATAAATACTGTATCTCCTATTTTTATATCTTTTCGTAATATTTCATCATAGTTGTGAAGACTAGCACGTCTTACCATACTTCCAGATACTTCTACAACTTCTAATTCAGCTACAGGAGTTACTTTTCCAGTTCTTCCTACTTGCCATGTTATTCCCTTTAATTTTGTAGTCACCTGTTTAGCTGGAAATTTATAAGAGATTGCCCAACGAGGTGCCTTTGTTGTA
>Ga0256827_10001273_pt1 | contig 16081 bp, 14 predicted proteins | sample CV84metaG_FD_185977 | JGI IMG/M metagenome (GOLD analysis project Ga0256827, IMG submission 185977) | Hydrothermal vent microbial communities from East Pacific Rise, Pacific Ocean - CV84 | ecosystem: Environmental > Aquatic > Marine > Hydrothermal vents | place: Pacific Ocean: East Pacific Rise... | reverse complement strand
TATGCCTGGTATCGTACTACGCCATGATGATAATTTTGACGCTTCTTATAGACGTTTCAAAAAGCAGACTGACCGTAACTTAATAGTTACTGAAGCTCGTGCTCGCCGTTTCCATGAAACGGAAACTGAAAAACGTAAGAAATTCAAAATTGCATCTCGTAAGAAAATGCTTAAACGTCTTTATATGATGAGACGTTACGAATCACGCCTGTAATATAAGCCTTCGGGCTTATATACTCCTATAATTAGGGCTTTAACTACTACTTTAAATTTTAACATTCAAATAAAAATCTACCTTATATCTACTATCATACAAATAAATATTACTTTTTAAGCTAAATTTTAACTTTTGGTATTATTTTTGCTATAATATTTCTTATTGTTAAACAAGGAGATACAATCATGACATCATTATTTTTACGTATGAGGCTTGTTCACTGGATAGGGATAGTTTTACTTACACTAAACGCTTTTATATTCACAGATAATCTTATATCCCAGATTATTCAACTTGTTATAGCTGTTGTTATTGTTGTTCATGATTTAGATGAAAAGATAAACGGTGTAAATGTAGCTCAAAATATCATCACAAATCTCTCTGATTTTAAAACTGATAAGAAGATAGACTTAAATCTAAACTTCTCCAAAGAATATAAAGAGATGGTAGATTTGATAAATAAATTTACAGATAGAGTATCTGAAGCAACACAATTATCTTCAACTACACAAGATATAAACAATGAAATGTCACTTCTAAATAGCTCTGTTGTGCAACTAGAAGAAGCATTTGATAAGAGTGAAACAATAGGTCAAGAGGTTTCTAACAAACTTGATATCATTACTGATGAATCTGATAAAAATCTTGAATTTTCAGGAGAAGTTCTTGATAGTCTTGGTAATGTTGCTACAAAAATAAATGATTCTGTAAATAAAATGTCTACACTTGAAAACCAAATTGTTCAAACTCATGAAGGGGAATTAGCTGTTAGTGAAAGTTTACAATCTCTTACAGTCAATGCAGAAGATATAAAAAATATACTAAATATCATATCTGATATATCTGATAAAACAAATCTTTTGGCTTTAAATGCTGCTATAGAAGCAGCAAGAGCTGGTGAACATGGTCGTGGCTTTGCTGTTGTTGCAGATGAAGTAAGACAACTAGCAGAGAACACTCAAAAGTCACTTTCTGAGATAAATGCCAGTGTAAATGTCATCGTTCAAAGTATATCAGAAGCAAGTGAGAGTGTTGAACAAAATGCAAAATATGCACTAGAGCTAGTAGATATATCTAAAATACTGCAAGAATCTCTACAAGAAGCAAGTGCAGAGATAGAAGAAACTAATCAAAAAAGTTTGCTAGATACCGAGAACTCAAAGCTTATACAAAGTGAAGCTTACAAATCAAGAGATCTAACAAAAACACAAATAAATACCATGGAAAAAACAAAATCTTCCATATCAAATATCCATGAAAATTTAGCTCTTCTTAAAAACTCAACAAATACACTTGTAAATAAAGTCTCAAATATATAAAGAGACTTTATCCCCTATCTAAAACTTATATCCACCTATCAAGCGAAGTGAAAAGGTTGTTGGTTCATTATCAAGATCAACTTGTTCATATGTTCCAGTAAAATACGTTCCTTTAGCACTTCCATAACTTACTCTAAAACCATTTAAAGCCATAGAATCTTGAGCTTTTCCATCTAAATTTTGTGAATATGTTGAATCTAAATCATAAAAAGTATATCTGTATCCAGCCCATAAATCTTTAACGCCAAGTTTTGAGAAGTCATAACCAACCTGAGCCTTGTATGATGCTGCATTTTGTAAACTTCCAGCTTCAAAAAAGTGAAAAATCATACCATTTGCAAAATAAGGATATCCACCAAATGCACCAAGAGTTGCACCTTGTCCCTCTCCATCTGTATATTTAGCGATACCTGTTGCAAAATTTATACCATTTGAAAAATCACCATCAAATCTAGCACTATATAAAGAATAGTCTATATTTGTTTTAGCTTCATCGGTTGCAAGATATCCAACCTCTTTAAAGTTCATAAACTGTAAACCAGCATCATAATTAAATCCACCTAAAGAGTTTGTATAGTCATACTGCACAAATAGGGTATTATACATATCTTCACCGTAGTATTCCCATATTTGAAGATCATGGTGTGTTAAATCATTATATACTAAAGATGCGAATGCTACACCAGTTGAACCTATATGAGCTTTATCTTCACTATCTATAAAAGATGCTTTACTCATACTGTTAAACTCTGTTCCGTTGGTACCACTATCCCAAACACCTGCCATTTTAGAAAAGTAACCACCCATCAAAGTTGTATCTTTTAGACTCGTATTTTGGTAGTATCCAAGTTCAAAACTATTTGCAAACATATACCAGTCATCTGTATCTATCATAGGAGTAACAAGTTCTTCACGACCGACAAGAAGCTTATGCTCTTTATCTTCATAAGACAAATATCCCTCTTGCAATATCATAAAAGACTTTTTATCACTTGGATCAAATACAAAGTTTCTTGATTCATAATCTTCATCATTTATGCCAAAATCAGTTGCCCCAGCAAGAGTTGCTTTAAATCTTATCCTATTGTCTTTTGGACTACTTATAGAGATTTTTGGCGTAGTATATATACCTTTTGAGTCAATATGTCCTCTGTTTCTATTTGGATAAGTAGCACTTCCATCAGCTGATGGAGGATTACCATAATCATACTGAAGCCAACCAACACGAACATCACCAGATAGTTCCCACCCATCAACAATCTCTACACCTTGTATCTTAGTTGGTTTCTTTTCAAACTCATGATCTTGTACAAGAGGAAAATCAAAATCATCATCTGCATATACAGACGATGATAAAATAGCTAAAGCCACTAAACTTAAATTTATTGTTTTCATTTTCATTTTGATACCTTATTGTGCGTATGGATTTAAATTAAGCTCTTTTACTATATATTTTATAGCAAGTTGGGCTCTAACACTATTTCCATATTTATCTAATGGAGGTGAAACTACCCCTATTCCAAGTTTTCCAGGTACAACAGCAACTATACCTCCACCTACACCACTTTTAGCAGGTAAACCTGTATCATACAACCAGTCACCTGCATTGTCATAAAGTCCAGCAGTAGCCATAATAGCCATAATTTTAGGAGTATATCTCTCATCTAAAACTCTAGCCTTTGTCATAGGGTTTACACCATGATTTGCTATAGTTGCTCCCATTACAGCGAGATCATGTGAAGATACATTTATAGAACATTGTTTTGTATATACTGTAGTAGCTTCCAGTGGATCAGAGCCCATTCTTCCATAAGCATCAAGTAACTTACTTATAGCTTGATTTCTTTTATTATCATTCACTTCAGATACATAAACTTCTTTATTTAACTTTAGTTCACGACCAGCATAAGCAGACATATTTGCAGATATTTTTGCCCATCTCTCTTTAGAGTCTTTTGCTTCAACCCAAGATGTACTTTGAATAGCACCTGCATTTACAAAAGGGTTTGAAGCACTTCCACCATGTTGTTCTATAGCTATTATAGAGTTAAATGCTGCACCTGTAGCATTTACTCCTATCTTATCTTGAACAAACTTATCACCTTTCTCACTCATCACAAGTGCAGCTGTAAAAACTTTTGATACAGACTGTATAGAAACAACTTGTTTTGTGTTACCCATCTCATAAACATTTCCATCAGCATCCACAAGAGTTATACCAAATATATTTGGATCAACTATAGCCAATGCATTTATATAAGTCGCATTATGTCCACCTACGTCACCCTTGTACTTATTGTATGCTTCTTTTAAAACACGATTTATATCATCTTTATTTAAGTCAGCACCATAGGCTACCGAAGAAAAAGATATAACAACAACGATACTTAAAACAAATTTTAAAGTTTTACCAAACATAGAAACTCCTAGATTTTAATTTCTTTACAAAATATTATATCTAAAAATCTATACCTAATCCAACCAAAATCTGAAAATCACTTTGTTCAGGAGTAGTTCCATCTTCTGCCATTTCAGGATAAAGTATATAATCCCATATTCCACTTATATCTAAATCTAACCATTTAGTAAGCTCATTTTCAAATGATAAAATCATATGATGCTTATACTTTCCTGACTCTTCACCTGTATAGGTTAATTTATAATCATAAGTAATATCTGTAATTTTGTTTACTTCATATTCTATCTTTGTACTTAACTCAATAGCTAAAGAATTATATTCTTCTCTTTTATTTAGAGGAGTTGTATAATATCTTGTATATAAAAATGCAGGTCCACCAGAAAAGTTTATCTCTAACTCTTTTGTTTTAGTCATGGTATAACCTATACCAGCACCTAGTGTTACTTGGGTATCTATATTTTTATATTTATCTGTAAAAAACTCACTAAAGACAGGTGTCCAGAAAAATTTTCTTGTTAGATATCTATCATATTTTTGATTTATACGATGATCATTATTTATCTCTTCATTGTCTTTAGAACTTATACGACCTAGATAATCAAGTAGAAGTCTACTTTTAGCCGTTCTTCTTTGTAAATCAACTTTGACACTTATATCATGCTGTGTTTTATTACCTGTTCTTACATCAAGGCTAGCTGTAACTTTACCTGACCAAAGATTTCTCTCTTTTTTACCATCAGGAGCAAAAGAGACAACATCATCTTTTTTAAAATCATATTTATGATCACCTTGAATAATAGTTACTATACCATTATCAAGACGAAGTATCCCTGGAAAAGTTGCTAAATTTTCTATATTAACACTTATAATATGATAACTTTTTATACGAATAACATCGGGAAAATCAAAAGTGTGTAAGCCTATCTCATCACTATCAAATTCAAGCTTATCATCAAACATAGATTTGATAGTACCTTTAAACCACTCTCCAGATTTTGTCTGAATCCAGTCATATTTTTTTGGTGTTGGTGATAAGTCTTCCCACTTTTTCACTTTATTTAGTTTTGTTGATTTCGCTTCTTTCTTAAGTTTTTTTGCTTTATCTACTTTTTGAGCTCTTTTTCTTAACTGATCAGGAGTAAGACCAGATGTATCTTTAACAACTATAATACCTGTATCCGAATCTTCACTTGTTTCTACAGTTGCATTATTATCAACTTCATTTGCAAAAACTACAAACAAAAGCATATGCATTAGAAGTATATACCTAAACATTATAATTTTCCATACATCTCATTATAAAAATTAAGTGCATATCTATCACTCATACTAGCAATATAGTCTGCTATAACCCTATGCTTTGCTCTAACGCCAATCTTCTCATAATAAAACATTGGAAGCATCTTATCATCATCCATCAAACCACTATAAAGCCCTTTTATGGCTTGTTTTCCTGCATACATCTTTCTAACTATATCTTTACTCTGATACATCTTTATGAAAAGTATCTTTTTTAGTTTTTTTATCTTTGTTTCTAACTCTTTATCAAAACCAACTGGCATATCTATACTACTGTCTTTTATCTTCTCTTGTGAATAATCAAGTAAAGAGTAAACAAGGTGGTTTATAAGGTGGGAACTAAATCTATAACGAAACATCTCATCATTTTCAGTCCCTACACCCTCTTGTGCAACCTTTTGAAGTATCTCTAACGCCAATTCACTCTCTTTTAAATCATCAAATGTGATAAGACCTGCATTTACCCCATCATCTATATCGTGACTCATATATGCTATCTCATCAGCACGATCAACTATCATAGCCTCTATGGATGGATGTGCATCAAGATTAAATTGTTCATGGATAGAATTTGGAAAAAATGACTTTTTATAAGGATATGAATGCTTCAAAATTCCTTCTAATGTTGCAAAAGTAAGGTTTAATCCATCAAAATCTTTATACCTTTTCTCAAGTTTAGAAACCACCCTAAAACTTTGAAAGTTATGCTCAAAACCATTTATAAAACCATCCTCTTTTAAGCATTCATCAAGAGTATCTCCACCAACATGACCAAATGGTGTATGGCCCAAATCATGAGCTAGTGCTATAGCTTCTGCTAAAGATTCATTTAACCCAAGTTGTGATGTTATAGAACGAGCTATCTGAGAAACTTCTATGGAGTGTGTAAGGCGTGTACGAAAAAAATCACCATCACTATTTAAAAAAACTTGAGTTTTATACTCAAGTTTTCGAAATGAGCCAGAGTGTATAATCCTGTCTCTATCTCTTGCATAAGGATTTCTAAAATCCTTATCGATTTTATAAAATCTATCGCTTTGCTTCATTATGCTTTTTTGATAAACTCTGTTTTTAGGTATATCTTTGTACCATTTACACGACCCTCAACATGGTCATCCATATCGTTAGGTAATGCTATACGAGTTACAGTTGTACCACGTTTTGCAGTAAAACCAGCACCTTTAACATCAAGGTCTTTTAGTATAACTATACTATCTCCTGCTTTTAGCTCAACGCCATTTGCATCTCTAAAAACAACCTTGTTTGCCTCTGCATTTATAGCCTGCTCTGCAAGTTTTAACTCATCCTCTTCTAAGTACATCATCTCAACCATATCTTGACGACCAAGTTTACTCCATAAGATATACGAGATAACCTTTACAGCTGGAGTTTCACTCCACATAGCATCATTTAAACAATTAAAATGAGACTCATCAAGTTCGCCAGATTCTATCTGTCCTTTGCAATTAGCACAAACATAAACGCTCTGATCTTCACTACCATCACTAACAGGTAACTCTAAAACACTTACATCTTCACTACTTCCACATAACTCACATACTTCACTTCTTGCCATTATTTTTTCCTTATTTTATTTTTTTGACATTATAGCAAACTCTATAGAGACTTCTCAGTCTCTATAAGCTCTACTACGCCATCGTACATATCTTGTACACACTCAACCTCACTAACTCCAAGTCTACGTTTATTAGAGATATCATAAACTCCACCCTCACTCTGTGAGTGTTCTCCGTGTATCCCACGTATCTGAAGATGATGTTTATCACATATAGCTTGAAACATCTGCATATCAGCTGATAGTTTTGGTACTTTTATATGCACACTGGCTCTCATAGCTGTACCAAGGTTTGTTGGGCATGATGTTATAAAACCAAGATGCTCACTAAAAGAGAACTTCATCTTTTTTTCAAGCTCAGATATAGCAAGTGTCAGTCTACTAAACACCTCTTTTATATCTCCACCCTGTTGCATAGATATAATCCTTAGTTCATCCTCTTCATTTATCCAAACTAAAAATGTTTTATCATCATTATGGTATATACCACGACCATATGGCCAGTTTCTGTTTAAACCAGCACTCTCTAAAAATCTATCCCCATTTTTAAATAAAAAATGATCTTTTATAAGAGCTTCTTTATCACTCTCATTCATTCCATACAATGGAAAATATTTACCCGATAAACTACCACTAAGAGAGCTTAAAGTTTTTGAAACTAACTGCTCCACCTCATCTCTTTGTGTATCACTTATAGCAGGTCCAAGAGGAAAATCAGATAGATTTCTACCAACTCTAATACGAGTTGAGACTATAAACTCTCCATCTTTATCTGGATTTGTACTATTTATCTTAGCTGCATCTAAGTCGCTTTTATGAGTATCATCTTTTTTAAATCCATGATACTCTTCTATGATAGCATCAAAAAATGGAGCAAAAAGAGTATAAGACTCTGCATCTCCAGCATAAGCACCTATACCGCTATCTGGATTCTCGACTCCTGATTTTACAACATCATCTATAGTAAATCCATTTGATGTTTTTTTATCTTTTAACTCTTCGTAAAGCTCTTTTGTTAAGTACTTTGCCATCAAAGATTTATGTTCTGATGTTAGGTTTGGATAACTCATAATCTAATCACCGTTCCTATACCTTCACTTGTAAACACCTCTAAAAGGATAGAGTGTTCAACTCTTCCATCTATGATATGTGCTTTCTCAACTCCACCATGAACAGCTTCTAAACAAGCATCCACCTTTGGTATCATACCACCAACGATAGTACCATCTGCCTTATATCCATTTATCTCATCCTCAGTAAGAGTTTCTAAAAGATTTTTATCCTTATCTAAAACACCAACTATATCTGTCATAAATATAATCTTTCTAGCTCCAAGTGCTGCTGCTATATTGCTGGCTGCTAAGTCGGCATTAACATTAAATCCGGGATGATTGACTTCATTTCCTGAAGCTATTGGAGCGATTACAGGGATAAACTTATCTTCTAAAAGTTTTTTGATTACATTTGAGTCTATGTTTGTAATCTCACCAACAAGACCATATTTTCCGCCTGCTTTTGGCTCAGCAGTAATAAAGTTTGCATCTTTACCCGTCATACCAAGAGCTTTACCACCATGCATATTTAAAAGTGTAGTTATCTCTTTGTTGATATTTCCACTAAGAACCATCTCAACAACCTCCATAACCTGCTCATTTGTTACTCGCATACCATCTACAAATTCACTCTGTATCTCTAGTTTATCTAACATAGCATTTATCTTGTTTCCACCACCGTGAACTACAACAGGTTTGATACCAACCAGATAAAGAAGAATGATATCTTGAGCGAACTTTTCTTTTAACTCAGGATTTATCTGTGCTGAGCCACCATATTTGATAACAAATATCTCATTTGCGTATCTTTTTATATACGGTAACGCCTCCAATAATGTCTGTGCTGTCTCAATTTTCTTTATCATCAATATCCTTACTGAATTTTATAATATTACCTTTACTCTCTACTTCTGTTTGAGTCTTATCAAAAGCTTTTTGTGCTTTTGATTCTTCATAAACTACACACTCTTCTGGTACAACTGCGTTTGGTTCACTTCCTATCTGGTCACACATGGTGCCATTAACACTAAAGTTAGCACATCCACTAAATGCTAAAACTAAAAATATTAGGTATTTTTTCATTATCTCTTCTTTATAATTAGGTCAAGGTATTTTTTTGGCGTTACACTCATCATCTCTTGTGCAAGCCATCTTATCTGGAAGTATGCAGCACCACTGTCTCTTAGTGTAAAGTAGTTTTTTAAACTTCTAAGGTTAAAAGTAACAACCATATCTACCTTTACATTATCTGTGATAATATGCTTAAAAGCATCTCCAACATTTCTCTTTTTTTTACCATTTTGTAAAGTATCATACAACTCTATAGCAGAGTCAAACTTATCTAAAAACTCCAAAGAGCTTTTAGCAACTGCGATAGAATAAAAATCATCCAAACTTTTTGATTGAAAATCAAGCTTATCATACATAGCTGATATCTCTAAGGTATTGTAATCCTTATCTACCGTTACAAACATATCAAAACTTAAAACTTTTTGTATAAAAAATTCTTTGTCTCCCACTTTTTTAGCAGCTACAAAAGCATTTATAATAGAACTCATAGTGTAACGTGTACTTCTTACACTTATAGCTTGTATACGATGACGAGCATGTTCTTGAAGAACACCACGAGATGTACCCCTTATAAGATAACTAAGGTTTGAATGTTCTAAGATGGAGTGATGAAAATAAGTCCACGCCAAATCATCCAAAAGCTTAGAATCATCTATAGAATTTAATTCTTGACACATACTATCATCTGGTAACTTATACTCTAAATTTCTAACAACTTCATTTTCACTATTTTCAAAGCTGTCGTAACAAGTACGAGCTGCAGTTTCAGCCACACCAATACCAGTATCTTGTAGTAAAACAACTTCAGGCTTTAAGTATTTTATGCCATAAACTTCTTCCATTCAGACCATCCTATATCATCTCTTAATCATTATTATATCATAATGGATTAAGATTAGGGGTAATATTTTAACTACCTATTTTATCAATTCAATAAAAAGTTTTATAAGTATTTTTATAATAAATAACTTAATTAAGTCAAAATAGTCTATAATTATATTGACCGATGGTCGGTCATGATTTTAATTTAAAAAAAAAGAGAATATATTTATATGGCTATAATAGTTGATAAAATACAAAAAAGAAAAGATATAGCTTCCTCTTGTATAAAGATATTTACAGAGATAGGCATAGATAACCTTACAGTTTCAAAAGTTGCAAAAACAGCTGGAATAGGCAAAGGGACAGTTTATGAGTACTTTAATGACAAAGAAGATATAGTATTTGAGATACTAAATATCTTAATGCAAGAACATAATGATAGAAAAGAAAAGTCACTAAAAAACATACCACTTACAAAAGATAAACTCAAACATTTTTTCAACTTTTTTTATAATAAAGAGGATAAAGAGCTTAGAGGGATATACAAAGAATTTTTATCTATAACCCTCAAAAAATCAGATACTCACATGATAGAGTTCCAAGATAAATGCTACAAACTATATCTAGAATGGACAAATACTATCTTAGATGATGCTATACAAAACAATGAAGTAAAAAGCAATGCTAAAGAGTACACAACTGGACTTTTTGCTTTTATGCAAGGAATTTTTATAATGAATGAAACAACCAATAGTATAAATAACTTAGAGTATGAAATAAATGACTATATAGATATGATTTTTAACACGATAGAGATAAAAAAATGAATAAAATCTATATAATTCTTATATTTCCACTTATCGTATCTGCATATAATTTAAAATCACTTATAGAGTTGGCAGAAAAACAAAATGATTTAATCTTATCAAAAAAGTATACAGAACAATCATCTAGACAAACACTAAAATCTAAAAAAAGTAAATATTTTCCAACACTTGATGGTGGTGCATTTTATAACAAAGACACTCAAGCAAATCCACTTCAACCAAGTGATAAATATGGAGCTTTTGCAAAAGTTGGATATGATATATATGATGGTGGTAAAAGATCATATACTATAAAAAGTGCAACATCAACTTTTAACTCTAGCAAATACTCTACACAAGCCCTTAAAAAATCTTTGGCTCTACAAATCACACAAGATTTTTTTAGTATAAAAACACTCCAAGCGACGCTACAAGCAAGAGAAGAAGCTCAAAAAACACTAAAAGCACAACTTGACAGAGTGCAAAGTTTTTATGAAGCTAAAATGGCGACAAAAGATGATGTTGATAGACTTCAAGCTGACTTTGATACAAATAACTATCAAATGGAATCTATAAAATTTCAAATACTTTCACTAAAATCTTCTCTTACTTTAAAAACTGGAGTTAAGATAGATAAACTAGAAACTTCATCTTTTAAAAAATATACAAATAGCAAACTAATACACTTGGATACCATAAACTCTTTACTAGAACAAAAAAAATCTATCAACTATAGTGCAAATACAGTAGATAGTTACTATTATCCAAATATTAGAGTAGAGGATAGTTATACCTTTTATGGTTATGCTGGAGAGAATGAATTTGCTTCTTCTATAGGTGCAAATCCACTTGATAAACAAAATACTTTATTACTCTCCTTAAACTTTAGATTATTTGATTATGGTGAACTAAGAAAAACAAAAGAAGCCCTACTTTTCAATGCTAAAGCTTTAGATTCACAAATAAATTTTCAAATAAAAGAACAAACTATAAATTATAAACTTGCTAAAGCAAAAATAGAAACAGAAAAGATAAAGATAAAAAGTGCAAAAAGTGCATTAAAAGCTGCAAAAAGTGCATTTAGAACTATAGAAAAAAAATATGATGCTGGAATAGTTGACTATGTGGTTTATCTCGATGCTTTAACAAAAAAAACATCTGCACTAGCACTTTATAAAGAGAGTTTAAACTCCTTGGAATTTGCTTATGGTGCTTATTATTATTACAGTGGAAAAAATATAAAAGAGGAATTAAAATGAAAAAAATTATAATTGGATTATTATTAATTTTAACATTAAATGCAAGTGAGATATATGCTACATTTCATGTTGAAGCAGACAAAAATGCAAAACTTGCTTTTATTAGTGGCGGTATAGTTGAAAAAGTAAATGTAGAAATAGGTGATAAAGTAAAAAAAGGAGATGTTTTAGCATATCTACATAATAAGGATATAAAAGCTATGAGAGATGTTGCAAAAACAACTCTAAAATATGCAAAAAAAGATTTTCAAAGACAACTAAAGATAAAAAATCTTATAGATGAAGCTAGATTTGATGGAGTAGCATTTAAATACGAAAATGCTAAAAATCAACTAGCATATCAAGAAGCGCTTCTTGAAAAGACTTATCTTAAATCACCTTTTGAAGGTATTATATACTATAAAAATCTAGTTACTGGTGATGCAGTAACAGGTATGAATCCAAAAACAGTTCTTAAACTTCAAAGTATCTCTAAAAGAAAACTTATCATATCTTATGACCAAAAACATAGAAAAAGTGTAAAAGTAGGAGATATATTTAAGTATAAGATAGATGGTGATGATAAAACTTATACCGGGGCTATATATAAAATATATCCAAGTGCAAATGCAAAATCAAGAAAAATACAAGCAGAAGTAAAAACAAGAGATATCATGCCAAACCTTTTTGGTGATGGCTATATAGAAGTAAAGTAAAATTATGTATAAATTAGCGATAAAAAAACCAATAGCCACTTTAATGTATGTATTTACATTGATAGTATTTGGATGGATGAGTTTTAAATCCATGCCATCAGCACTTTTTCCAAATATAGACTTTCCTATAGTAACTATAAAAACTCTCTATCCTGGAGCAGAACCAAGTACTATAGAATCACAGATTACAGATAAACTTGAAGAGGCTATCAGTAGAATAGGTGGAATAGATAGTATAGTCTCCTCTAGCAGTGATGGCATAAGCATCATAACTGTAAAGTTTTTTTTACAAAGAGATATAGATGAAGCTACAAATGATGTAAGAGATAAAGTCTCAGCTGTAAATCTTCCAAAAGATGCCAAAACACCACTTGTAAGTAAACTTGATATCGGTGGAGCATCGGTTATAAATATCTTCTTAAGTAACAAGAATGGCACTATAAAAGAATTAATGATGTTTGCTGATGAAAAAGTAAAACCAGCTATACAAAAAATACTTGGTGTTGGTGGAGTAAATATAATAGGATATAAAGATAGAGAGATAAAAATATATCCAGATATAGATGCTCTTAACAGATATGGAATAACTATATCTGAACTAAACAAAGCTGTATCTTTAGAAAATGTAAAAATAGGTGGTGGAAAGCTTATCACTAATAAAAATGAATATATACTAAAAACAAAAGCAGATGCTCTAAGTGTAAAAGAATTAAAAAATATAAAAATAACAGATAGTATAAGACTAAAAGATATAGCAGTAGTAAAAGATTCACTTAGTGATGCTAAAAGCTACTCATCTTTCAATTCAAAAGAGGGTGTTAGTATAGAGATACAAAAAATCTCTGGTACTAACACTATTGATATAGTAAATAGAGTTAAAAAAGTAGTTCCTTCTCTTAGAAAACTTGCGGCAGATAAGTATGATATAACATTGCTTCAAGATACAACACCTTTTATCATAAACTCTTTAGAAGATGTAAAGTTTGATCTTATATATGGTTCTATACTTGCAACTATTATTATCTTTATTTTTTTAAGAAATTTTACTATCACTTTTGTTTCTGCTCTTGCTATACCATCTTCTATATTTGGTACATTTGCTTTGATGGATATTATGGGTTATGATCTAAACAAGATGACACTTATAGGGCTTACTTTAGCGATAGGTATCATTATAGATGATGCTATTGTTGTTATAGAAAATATATACAAAAAACTAGAGTCTGGAATGAGTAAGTTCGATGCAGCCTACGAGGGTACAAAAGAGATGGCATTTGCCATACTTGCTATCTCGGCTATGCTCTTAGCTGTATTTATACCAGTATCAAACATGAGTGGCATAGTTGGTAAATTTTTTGAGAGTTTTGCTATGACAGTTGGATTTGCCATTATCATCTCTTATACCATCGCTCTAAGTTTTATACCAAGTTTAAGTGCTAGAGTTATTCATAAAGGAGAAAGTAAATTTTATACTCTAACAGAAGGTATTTTTAAAATAATAGATAAAACTTATGAGGTTTCATTAAAAATTGCATTAAAATTTAAATTTTTAACGATTATTGGCGTTAGCCTTATCTTTGTAGGTTCTTTAAGTCTTTTTCCAAAAATTGGGATGGATTTTATACCAAAAGAGGATAAAAGTGAATTTCAAGTGCATATTAAAGCACTATCAGGCATATCTTTAAATGAGATGATAAAAAAATCAAAAATTATAGAAAATATAATAAAAAAAGATAAAAATGTAGAGTTTACAACGCTTAGTGTTGGATACAATACAGCAAAAGAGATAAATAAAGCACTTATTTATGTCAAGCTAACACCAAAAATAAAAAGAGATAAAAATCAAGAACATATCATACAAGATTTTAGAACTAAACTAAAAAAATATTCTCAAAATATGTTTATAACCGTTGCAGCTATACCAAATATAAAAGGAGCAGGTGTTTCTGTCCCATATCAAATAGTTCTAAAATCTGACTCTTTTAATGACCTAAGAGTTGCAAAGAAAAAACTTGTTGAATATCTCTCCCAAAAGAAAGGTTTTGTAGATATAGATACAAACCTTGATGATCCAAAACCACAATATAATATAACAATACTTAGGGAAAATGCAAATAGACTTGGTATCAGTGCTACACAAATAGCAAGTGCTGTAGCTGTAGCTTTTTCAAGTGACTTAGAGATATCATACTTTGAAGAAAATGGTAAACAATATAACATAACACTCAGGCTAGATGATAAACATAGACAAAGTATAAATGATCTAAAAAAGATACAACTTCGCACTAAAAATGGTGACTTAGCTTACCTTGATGGTTTAGTCAAAATAACAAAAGGTGATGCTCAAGCAACTATATATCATTATGATAGAGAAAGGCAAGTAAGTGTATATGCCGATCTTTTTGGACTTGACTTAGGGGGTGCTGTAAATTATACAAAAGAAAAGATAGACTCTTTAATGCCAAAAAGTGTTACTTATAGATTTACAGGATTTGCTGAAGAGATGGTAAAGACAGCAAAAGCTTTTGGCGTTGCTATAGGACTAAGTGTTATCTTGATGTTTATAATCTTAGCCGTACTCTATGAGTCACTTATACAACCTATTATTATCATGATAGCCTTACCTCTTAGTATTATTGGCGTTATGATAGCTCTTTACCTTAGTGGACTACAGTTTTCACTCTTTGTTATGATAGGGTTTATGCTCCTTATGGGTATGGTTGGTAAAAATGCAGTACTTTTAGTAGACTTTGCAAATAGTGCAACACAAAGTGGGAAAAGTGCAGATGAAGCACTTATAGAAGCTGGGGAAAAAAGGATAAGACCTATACTAATGACAACATTTGCAATGATATTTGCTATGCTCCCTTTAGCTATCGGTAATGGTCTAGGAAGTGAAACAAAGGCTCCTATGGCTATATCTATCATAGGCGGACTTATAAGTTCAATGATACTAACACTTTTTGTAGTACCTGTTATATATAAACTTATATACCCACTAGATAGATACCTAAGAAAATTTTATGAGACTAAGGAATTATAGTGGGAGTTAGTGCTTCCCACTTAAAAGCACTAACATTTTTCTCACCCTCATCAAAGTTTATACCCACAAGATATATCTCTTTATCTTTACTTTGATACTTTTGGGCATAGTTTTTCTCTTTTATCTGCTCTAGTGCATCTTCACTACCCACTTTAAACTCTATGATATATATAAGGTTGTTTAGTTTTACACTCAAGTCTATCCTACCTTTGTTTGTTACATCCTCCCCTATGATATCAAGTCCTAAAGATTGTAGATACACATACACTACACTTGCATAGAAACCTTCATAGTTTTGCATAGTGTTGTTTGTGTAGTTGTTGTATGGGATAGAGGCAAATATAGCAACTAAAGTTTGATGAAACTTCTCTAAGTTCTTTTGTGCCAATGCAAAGTATATATCTCTTTTGTAGTTTAACTTTTGAGTTGTCTGTTTTGTGAGGTTATCTATGATAAAGTCATTAAATGATGCCTTTACTTCCATATTTGGTATCTTTAGTTTA
>Ga0256827_10001272_pt1 | contig 16082 bp, 5 predicted proteins | sample CV84metaG_FD_185977 | JGI IMG/M metagenome (GOLD analysis project Ga0256827, IMG submission 185977) | Hydrothermal vent microbial communities from East Pacific Rise, Pacific Ocean - CV84 | ecosystem: Environmental > Aquatic > Marine > Hydrothermal vents | place: Pacific Ocean: East Pacific Rise... | reverse complement strand
CTGGTAAAGAATCACACACTATAGAATCTACAGCGGTAATATAAACATCTGGTGATTGGTTAATAACAATCTCAGCAGTATCAGGCCAAGATGTACAACCATTCTCCGTAACATCTAATGTAACTTGATATGTTCCTGCTGTTGACCATTGCAAGAAATGTGGATTAATTCCACTTCCTGACACCAAAGTTCCTCCACCAAAATCCCAATTTACTAGAGCAGCAGATGTTGCCGTTCCTGAATACTCAACCTTAGCAGTATCTATACTACAAACTGGAGATGCTGCAGTTAAATTACACGTAACTCTTTGAATAACATTCACCAAAGAAGAATCATAACCAAAACAACCATTAGTATCAGTTAAAACAACTGAATATGTTGTGGTAGTCATTGGCGAGTAAGTTGGATTATATATTGTATCTCCAGCATTCCACTGTATATGCTGAGCAGGTATATTAGTTGTAACTACTAACTGAATACTAGAGTCACTACAAATTGTACTAACAGATGGCGCAATATTTATTATTGGATTAGGATGAACCAATACTGTATTATCAGTATCATTAATACAACCATAAATATCAGTAGCAGTAACCGAATAGCCACTATTACTTAATGGTGCTACCCATATATTCTGCAATGTACTTGAAGTATTCCAAATATATTGAGCTAAAGCAACATTTGCTGTAAGTTGTAATTCAACAGAATCTCCATAACATATATTAGCAGGAGATGGACTAATAGTTAATACTGGCAATGCATGCACTGGAAGCAAATAAGAAATAGAATCTGTACAACCTATACTATCAGTGCCATAAACTGTATAAACGGTATTTATTGTTGGATTTACAGAAATATTAGTAGTAGTTTCAGAAGTATTCCATAAATAATTTAAAGTACTTACACTTGATGATGCTGTTAAAATTGTGCTATCAAGAATACAAATAAAACTATCTCCAGGTGTAATATACATTTGTGGAATTGGATTTACCAAAATATCAATACTGTCGCTACTCTGACAACCTATACTATCTGTTATAACAACTTTATATGTAGTATTTGTAATAGGATTATACAAATTAGTCTTATTAGCAGGTCCAATGTTCCATGCATAACTAACCAGAGAATCTGTTGGATTAGCAGTTAATATAACCGAGTCGTTCTCACAAACATGATTGTCATTACTTGAAATAAAAACATTTGGTATTGGTTGCAAATTAATATTACAAATTGCTGTATCTGAACATCCTATTGAGTCCGAAACTATTAATTTAAATGTAGTATTTGTTGTAGGTTTTACTTTAATGGTAGGAGTTGTTTGGCCAGTTGTCCAAATATAATCCATATTATTAAGGTTCTGAATAGAAATAATTTCCACAGAATCACCATCACAGATAATGCTATCTTGTGGAGACAAATGTAATACTGGAAATGGGTTTACCTGAACATAAGCTTGAGCACTATCTCTACATCCCAATGGTGTTTTTCCATAAAGAGTGTACATAATATTTGTCATTGGATTATCACTTGAAGTGATTGAAGTATCTCCAGTACTCCATACAAATTCAGTTGGATTTTGATCACTTGTTCCTGTCAATCCAATATATCTTCCCTCGCAAATTAAAGTATCTGTAATGGTAATTGACATTGCTGGCTTTGGACCTGTATAAATCTGAATTGAATCATAATTCACACAAGTATTAGTATCAGTACCAGCAAGATAATAGGTAATATCAAAATTTACCGTAGTATTTACACTATCTCCTATAGTAGTAGACAATCCAGTTGATGGTGACCAAACATATTGATTTGCACCTGTTGCTATTAAGTTTGTTGAGTCACCATAGCAGACTAGAGTATCTTGAGGATTAATCTGTACATTTGGTAATTGATATACAGTTACAAAAGCTGAATCTACTCTAATACATCCTAAGCTATCTGTTCCTTCAACAACATAATATCTTGAAGATAATGGATCAACTATCACAGAATCTCCTATAATAGTATTTATATCACTATTTGGCGACCAAACATACGATAATGCACCGCTAACTTCCAATGTATCTTGAAGTCCGTAGCAGAATGCCGTTGATGAAGGTGTTATTGTTAAACTAGGTAATACTAATACCGTTATTTCAGACTGAATACTATCAGAACAACCAAATGTATCAAATACATTTATAGTATATGTTTGACTAGTACTCGGATTCGCTGTAACTACTGCAGTATTTGTAGAAGACAATCCTGTAGATGGGGCCCAAGAATAACTCACTCCTCCACCGGCAGTTAAAGTAGTTCCTAAACCATAACAGATACTATCTTTATCAGGATTTACAGTAGGAAATATTTCAGGATGCACTACCACATCAACAGTATCATGATTAACACAATTATTAGTATCTACCCCTGTTACAAAATAAGTAGTATTTACGTGAGGACTAGCCCATACACTAGCTGTATTATTACTATCTAAAGTATTTGAAGGCGTCCAAGAGTAGGTATTATTAACTATTGGAGGGGCATTTAATTGTACAGAATCATTAAAACAAATACTTGGATTTGCTGGAGAAACAGTAACATTTGGCAGCTGATAAACATCCACAAAAGAAGTTAAACTATCTTGACATCCATATATATTTGTTCCAATAACCTTATACGTTGAGGGCACCATAGGATGAACAAAAGCTGTATCATTGGCTGGATTAGTACTTAAATTATAGGCAGGACTCCAGCTATATGTTTGCGCACCATTTATTGCAATATGTGTAGAATCATTTATACATATACCCTGAGTAGAAGGCGTAATATTTAGTATTGGGTTTGGATTTACTTTTATAGTTGAAGATATTTGTTTTGTGCAACCATCTGTACTTGTACCTGTAATTAGGTATACTGTTGTAGATGTAGGAGTTGCAGTAACTATTGTTCCAACAGAATCACTCAATGTACTATATGGAGTCCAACTAAAATAAGGAACACCAAAAGCTTCTATCGATATTGAATCGCCTGAACATATAGAATCAAAAGATGGTAAAACACTAATAATTGGTTTACGTTTTACAGTAACCAAAACAGAGGTATCGTTATAACATCCCATGGAATCAAAACCCCTTAGATAATAATTAGTCATTGAAAGAGGGTGTACCCATGCAGTATCATTATTAGGATTAATAATTGCATAATTAGGTGACCAATGATAATTCACTGCACCATGACCAATCAACCCAATAGTATCTCCTTGACAAAAGACTGGTTTAGTCTGAGTTATACTAACTACAGGTCCAGGGTTAACAAATAAGTATTGACTAGCAGTATCTCTACAACCATTGGCATCAGTACCAATAACCTGGTAAGTAATACTATTTAATGGATTTGCATAAATAGTATCGCTTGTTGTTGAACTTATACTACTATTAGGGCTCCAAACATAAGAAACCCCTCCTGTACCAATTAATTGTGCAGTATCATAAATACATATTTGATTAGGGTTTGCTGTAATATTAATATTTGCAAGAGGGTGCATATTAATATCTACACTATCTGTTGTAATACAGCCATGCAGACTTGTTGCTTCAACTACATAAGTTGAATTTATATTTGGATTAGCTTTTGGATTACTGATATTGTTAGAAATTAAATTCAATCCAGTCCAATTGAAACTGACACCATTTGTTGCCATAAGACTAGCTGTATCACCAACACAAATGAGTGGTGTTGTAGTACTTGCAACTACTACTGGATCATTATAAATATTTACAGGAACGGTTATAGACTTAAGACAATTTCCTGGATAATAAGCTGTTACTGTATAATTAGCAACAGCAGTTTGACCAACAAAAATACTTTGTGATGTTTCTCCAGTACTCCAAATAAATGAATCTGGAGGATTTTGAGTATTTGCAGTAATCATAATTGTATCCTCAGGACATTTTATTGGACTTGAAGGGAATAAAGTAGGATTTCCATAAATATTTACATGAGCTATCGCAGTATCAGTACAAGAATTAGCATCAGTACCTGTAACAATATAGTCTGTATTTAAACTAGGGTTTGCTGTTACACTCATTCCTGTATCTAGTGATAAAGCGATATTAGGAGACCAAGTATAAGAATTAGCTCCTGATGCAGTTAAAATTTGACTTCCTCCAACACAAGTGAATGAAGTAATGGGTGTTACGTCAACATCAGGTTGTGCAAATAACCTAACTATCGAAGTTACAGTATCGTGACAGCCTTGAATTGTTGAACCAACAAGTGTATAAGTAGTTTCCACACTTGGAGAAGCTGTAACTACAGCACCTACTGTATCCGACAAACCCGTTGAAGGACTCCAATGATATAAGCTTCCTCCACTTGCTATTAAATTTGTAGATGTTCCAGGACATATAGTAGTATCATCAGGGTTTACAGAAACAACAGGTAAAGAGTTTACATTAACCACTACTGTATCTGTATTAGTACATGCTAGCATTGTAGCATCAGTTGCCGTAACAATATATGTGGTTGTAACAGCTGGTGAAACTCTTATACTATCAGTTGTTGCACCTCCATTACTCCATATATATGTAGTACCACTCAAATTACTATTTACATACAATGTTGTTGAATCTCCCACACAAATAAAATCATTACCTATAATAGTTGGCAATGGACTTACTGTAACCGTAGTTATCAGAGTATCAGCGCAACCAAATGATTCTCCAATAACAGTATAGATAATAGTAGAATCTGGAGTTGTTGTCACTGTTGCTCCTGTTGTACTTGAAAGATATGTTGACGGAGACCAAGCATAAGTTGTCGCTCCATTTGCAGTAATTACTGCATTAGTTCTAGGACATATCTGCTGATCTGCAGTAACAGAAATAACAGGATAAGCATGAATATTTACAACACTTGTAGTGGTATCCTTACACCCATAATTTGTTTCTCCATAGATTGTATAATTAGTAGTAACATTGGGACTTGCCATTGTTGAACTTGATGCTGTATCAGATAATCCTGCTGAAGGAGTCCAACTATATATATTTGCTCCAGAAACAGTAAGTAATACTGAATCACCTATACACAAATCACTTACATCGTGATTCATTGCTAAAACTGGCTTTGGATTTATATGTAAAGGAGCAACTAATGAATCCTTACAACCATTGGTAGCTGTTGCTACAACTTTATAATTAGTTGTAGTATCGGGGGTTGCAATAACTGTATTTCCAGTTGTTGTATTTAACCCTGTAGCAGGACTCCAAACATAAGTTGAAGCACCAGACGCAATCATATTAACAGAAATACCTTGGCAACTTGTGTCAGACGATTGATTTAGAACTAGATTTACAGCCTTTATTACTGTAATATTAGCAAAAGCTGTATCAACACAACCACTTCCATCAGTTCCTATAACTCTAACTACATCTGAATTTGATGGAGTAGCTGAAACACTTTGTCCTGTTGTTGAACTTATTGGTGAAAGAGAATACCATGAATATGTCTGTGCACCACTAGCTGTAAGTAATTGTGAATTTCCTCCACATATTGTACTTGCATTTGGTGTAACTGTAACTATTGGCCTATCATATGCATTAACTGTAATTGTTGCATCATCTATACAACCATCACTTCCTGTAACAGTTACACTATAACTTGTAGTATCACTTGGAGTTGTCCAAAAAGAAGAAACAACCTCCCCAGTATTCCATAAATAGGAAGAATTCACATTGGAGCTAACAGTAAGATTTATAGAATCACCCAAACATACATTCGAAGGTGAGGCACTTAAACTAATAACTGGTGATACAAATACATGAGCTGTATCAACATTAGTACATCCATTTGCATCTGTTCCTGTTACTAAATAATCTTCTGGAATTATAGGCTTAGCATATACGGACGCTCCTGTTGAAGACGACAAACTATTAGATGGAGTCCATGAATATGATAATGCACCATTAGCAGTTAATTGAGTAGAATCTCCATTACAGATACTATCAAATACTGGTGACACACTAACATTTGGAAGTGAATTTACAGTTACTATTGTGCTATCAGTATTAATACAACCTACAGAACTTGCTCCACTAAGGTAATAAGTTGTTGTAACTGTAGGAGACAATGAAGTTGTAGCACTATTTGGTGATGAATTATTAGTTAATGGCGTCCACGAATAGCTTGCTGCACCTGTTGCTGTTACCGAAACGTTTTCACCAAAACAAATAGTTGGATTATTTGGTAGAATACTTAGCGCAGGAGGTTGACTAATATATACAACTATAGTATCAACTCCATTACATGAATTTCCATCAGAAGCAGTAACAGAATATGTTGTTGTAACTATAGGAAATACTGTAATGCTCTGAGAAGTTGAACCCGTACTCCAAAGATAAGTTGAACCTGGAAGAGCTGCTGTAGCATTAAGAGTTGATGAATCTCCTCCACATATCAAAGTGTCAGAAGCAACAATAATTGGTTTTGGTGATACACCAATATTTGAAATAGCAGTATCAATACAGCCATGAATATCTGTTCCTGTAACAGTATATGTTTTTGCAGTAATTGGGCTTGCAGTTACAGTTGCTCCTGTAGAGCTCGACAATCCTGTAGAAGGTGACCAAACATAAGTATCTGCTCCACTTGCAGTAATTGAGGTTGTAGCGCCTTCACAGAGATTAAAATTAACTGGATTTACTGTAACTGTAGGATTTTGATATACTGTTAGAGTTACGGTATCTATATTTTCGCAACTATTTGCATCTGTTCCTTTTACCAAATATGTAGTTGTGGTACTAGGGTTTGCTGTTACAGTATCTGCTGTTGTATTTGATAAACCAGTTGATGGCGTCCACAAATATGAACTTGCTCCAACCGCTATTAATTCTTTCGATTCTCCTTCACATAGAGAAGGACTTATTGGGGTTACAACTACATTAGGCAGATTATTTACAATAACAACTGATGTGTCAAAATTATGACAGCCATTAGAACCTGTTCCTTTAAGAATATAAGTAGTAGTAACATCAGGTTTGGCATTTACAACTACCAATGTGCTATCTGATAAACTTGATGTAGGTTGCCATAAATAAGAAGTTCCTCCATTGGCAGATAAATTAATACTATCACCTTTACAGATTGCAATTTGATTTGGTGCACTTTGGATATTTGGTAATGGTTTTATCGTTAGTGAAACTTGGGTGGTATCTTTACACCCATGATTATCTGTTCCAATAACAGAATATGTTGTGCTCGAATTTGGCCAAGCAAAAATAGAATCTCCAGTAGTTGATGATAAATTTCCTGTGGGATTCCATGAGTATATATTTGCACCACTAACCTCCAAATTACTTGAATCTCCCTTACAAACAGCTGTTGGTAAAACAGTAGCGCTAATTACTGGTGGTTGATATACAATTATTGGCATTGTATCTACAGCGACAACTCCACAAGCATCTGTCACCTGAACACTATAAATAGTATTTGCTGTTGGCACAACATTAGTAATATTATTTGTATCTGCATTACTCCATAAATAAGAATAAGGAGAGAATCCACTTGCAGCAGTTGCTGTTAAACTACTCGATTGTCCATTACAAAATGCATTATATGTACTTGAAATATCTACGTTTACAGAATCATAATCACTAATTGGAACTATAATGGTATCTTGAGAACAAGATGAAGTCTCAACAATTAACTGAATATGTTCTGTTCCTTCTGTTATCCCATCAATAATTGGAATAATATTTATTCCAACAGAATCTACTCCCTGGGGTATTAAAATACTATCAGGGATAAGTTGATAATCAACTCCATTTTGCGCTGTTCCTCCAATGGTATAATGCACCACTCTGTTATAAGGACTTGGATAATCAAGTTCCATACTAACTACCGCATTATTACATGCTTCAACAGCGGTTTGGTTTATTCCTGTTGTTGTATAATCTGTTTTTATATGCAGTATTGCTGAGCTAAAACTATTCTTCTTCAAGAACACTCCAGAATCATAAGAAGGGTCACCTGCATCACCTATTGCCAATTTAATATGATAACTTGTACATGGTGTTACAACTATCCATGAGGTCATTACAACAGTAAAACCATCATATTCTATGGTAGTACCACCAGCATTATTTATATAATAACTACAATTAGTACATGGTCCATTACCGAAAGCACCATTGTTAATAGTATTAACTGATACAGCAGTATTTGTTCCAGGAAGAACAGCTAAATTTTCATTCGTATAATTTCCACCTGATGGATTTAAACCAGTCACAAAGAAACCAAATACATCATTATAGCCTGAGCCTACCCATTCTTCATACTCTTCTGACGCAAATACATACTGAAATCTAATGGTATCAGACATTGGTACAAAATCAAATTCAAGAGCCACTGCATCAAAAATAGTATCTCCAGGAACTAAAGCTTGCAATTGAGGATCAGATCCTCCAAGGGTATTGTATTGTGTATTATCAGAATCATTTGGACCAACTGCATCGACTACTCTACCTGTAGAAAGTAATATTCCTGCATCTAAACCAATATTAGTAGAATCACCATTGGAAAATTCACCAATAGACAGTGATGAACCAGTATATGTAATATTACTAGCTGTAACACCATTACCAATAAGAATATTCTGAACAAGCTGTTGTGGGGTAGAAGTAGTATCAATATTGAGCTGAGCAATGGAAAATAAAGGCAAGAAAATAGCTGATAAACTTAATAAAAGCCTATGAAAAAATATACTAACCTTACCTATAAAGTTATTCTCCATTTAAATTAATGCACATTAAAAATCAATACGGTTTTTAATGCATAAGTAAAAACCTGATTTTCATACGTTAATAATAGTATTTAGTTACAATTTTCTTTTGATTATTGAGCATAATATTTATGTTTTATAACAGCATATATAATTACAAAAATACGTTAATTTTGTAAATTATAATAATTAATTTACAGGCAGTAATTAATATGAAAATAGCAATACCAACAAACGACAGATTAACTCTTGCCGAACGTAGTGGCAGAGCTTCTGAATTCGCCATTATTAATATAGATTCCAACGGCAAACAATCAATTAATTATATTGAAAATGAACATGAAAAAACCCACCATAGTGGAGAAAATAAACACGAGCATAATCAAGATGATAGACACAGCCATGAGGATTTAGTTGCCTTGTTATCAGGAATTGACATAATACTTGGCAATAAATTTGGACCGCATTTTTCCAGAGATTTTCATATAGCTGGTATCAAAATGAAAATTACAAAAACCAAAATTATTGAAGATGCTGTAAAAGAAATACTTAATACATAATTATATGGAGAACTTTAATATATACAATCCAGTAAATTTACATTTTGGAATAAATTGTCTTAAAAAATTACCAAAATCAATATCAAAATATGGCAATAAAATTCTTTTAGTTTATGGTAAATCTTCAATTATTGATACTGGACTCTATAAACATATTAAAGATCTATTATCTAGATTTGAAATTATTGAATACTCTGGCATTAAACCAAATCCAATAATTGAGGATGTTGACAAAGCATCAATTATTGCCAAAAAGAATAATATAGATGTAATACTTGCTGTTGGTGGAGGAAGTGTGATTGATTCTGCTAAAATAATAAGTATTGGTGCTAAAGTTGAGCATAGTGCTTGGGACTTTATGGTTGGCAAAGAAAACCCTAAGTCAGCAACTCCTCTTATATCTGTTTTAACTCTTGCTGCCACAGGAACAGAGATGAATGCTTTTGCAGTAATACAGAATACTGAAACCATGCAAAAAATTGGTTATGGTTATCCTCCTATGACATTCCCTAAAGAATCTTTCCTCGACCCACAACTTACAACAACCGTAAATCGAGAACAAACAGTAAATGGAATAGTAGATTTAATAGCCCATGCTCTTGAAGCTTATTTTGCAAAGGGAAATTCTCCTCTTGCCGATAAATTTGTGATTTCTATTATTGAAGAAGCTATGTTTGTAGCTCCTGCCCTTTTAAGAAATCTTGATAATTATGAACTTCGAGCCAGAATAATGTATGCTGCAACCATTGCCCTAAATGGAACGACTGCTCACGGTAGAGCTTCTTCTGGAGATTGGGGAGCTCACTCAATTGGTCATGAACTTTCTTTGCTTTTTGATGTTGCTCACGGCGCAAGTCTATCGGTAGCATACCCAGCATGGATGAAACTGATAGAAGACCAAGCAAAGGAAAGAATTGAAGAACTTGGTAGTGCATTATTTGGCACTCAAAGTGTTGATGAAACCATAGAAGAGTTTAAAGCTTTCTTTAAAAGTATTGAAAGTCCAATAAGTCTTACTGAACTAAATATTTCAGAAAATGATTTTGACTCTATTCTTAAGCAGTTCAAAAGAAATCGGGTAAGTGGAATGAATTATCAGTTTGAGAATTATGAGGATTTGATTGGGTTGATGAGGTAGAAAATTTAAAGTAAAAAGGGTAAATAGCTTCGCGTAATGAATAGTAAAAACAGTAAAGAATTGTCGCAATAGCTTACTACTTTTTACTATTCCTTACAATACTTTACTACACCTTATAGTAAGCCTTCGCATAGGTATGTGTTATCAGTGTTCTACCTTAGCTTCCCACCACTTATTCAAGAAAATACCCCCAAGAATAAATGCAAGTCCAATTAATGTACTTTCATGAATTTGTTCTTTTAGAATGCTACTTATGAATAATAAAGAAAGAAATGGAGTAAGGTAAATAAACAGGCTTACTTGGTCGGTGCGTTTGGCGAATTTTAGTGCCATAAGCCAGAAGAAGAAAGTTATTCCCATTTCTGCTACTCCAACATAGATACTTGCTATTAAACCAACTTTAGCAGGAATTGCAAAGTTTGAGAATATTGCTACTATAGGTATTGTAAAAATAAAACCAAACAAGAAACTGAAAAATAGTTTTATGCTTTCATCTATCTTTGATTTGATATTTATTATCCAGAAAAATGCCCAAACCACAGAAGTAGAAACAGCCAATAAATCTCCTTTGATATTTGAGAAACTCATTGTCATTGGATCTCCCTTTGTAGCAATTATTACCACACCAGCAAAACTTAAAAGTATTGCTAGAAATCCTACTAAACTTAGCTTCTGCTTCAATAAAGGCACTGAAAGTAACACCAAAGTTATTGGCCATACATAATTCAATGTCATTGCTTCTTGAGCAGGGAGAATGGAGTATGCTTTGAAAAGAATTAGGTAGTATAAAAATGGATTTAAAAAACCTCTTAATGCTGCTTGAAGAAGTTCTTTGGTAGAAATACTAATTAACGATTTTACTTTTCCTTCCATCAACACAATGAGAAACATTATAATAGTAGCCACTCCAGATGCCAACAAAAGCAGCTGCATATAATCTACATACTGCAAAGCAATATTGAATGCTGTAGCCACTGTTGACCAGAGCAATACAGCCGAAAGGGCAAAGATTATGGCTTTTTGTTGTTGTTTCATTTTGGGTTGTTCGTTAAATTGTAAAAAGAACACGGATGACGCAAATATAACAGATTTACACGGATTTGAATATGTAATGGAAAATATTGTAAGGTGCTTTGCGTAAAGAATAGTAAAAAGCAGTAAAGAATTGTCGCAATAGCCTACTACTTTTTTACAACCCTTTACAATTCCCTACCATACTTTACAACTCTTTACTAATATCTTTTTAGCATTTCTTACAGTGAATATCCGCTTAATCCGTGTCATCTGCGTTCTATTCTCCACAAAAAAACCCAATCACTTACGCAATCAGGTTTTCTCAGTTATTTTTAAAAAGCTAAATTCTTACTTCTTTTTAGTTTGAATTATCTCAACGCTCATATCTTTCGATAAGAACTTCTTAGCAGCTTTCTGTACTTTCTTAGGAGTAATTGAGCTCCAGAATTTGATATAATCAAAATTCTTAAAATCTTCATTGTTGAAATCATCAGTCTTAATAGTGTTTAACCACCATTTATTCTCTTTGATTTTCTCATTGTACTCCTTAATTTTATTCTCAATAGTATTATTAATAACTTTTTCCTCTGGAAGTTCATTTTTCATAACTTCTACTTCATTATAAACTATCTGCATCATAGTATCAAGCTTTTCAGGATTAGCATCAAAGAAAATACCAATACTATAATCAACCGTTGGATATTGACTATATTGAGTCCATAAACTAGCACCATAAGTACCACCTTGATCTTCTCTAAGAGTTTCAAAATAACGATGAGTTAAATACTCCTCAACCATCTCAAGCATTAACCTATCTTCGATAGTATATTTCTTAGCTGTGCTATTAAAAGCAACATAAACAGTAGCCTTATCTGTTTCCATTTCACGAGAGAAATGTTTAACTACTCTATTTTCAGGTGTTCTAATTCCTAAATCGGTCCAAGTTTCGGTACGACTAACAGTTGGTAATCCACCAAGATATTTCAAGATAGTATCTTTCTGTAGTTTAGGGTCAATATTTCCAACGAAATAATAAGTAAAGCCAGAAGGATCGCCAAAGCGCTCAGAGAAAATAAACTTAATTCTACTTAATTTAGCTTCGTCAAGCATTTCTGGTGTCATATTCCTTTTTCGTGGGCTGTATTGAGTCATTACGTTTCTGATAGTATCAATAAATACCGCTTGTGGATTTGCATTTTTGTTTTTTAATGCAGCCTTTTGTTTTTGCATATAACTTGCAAAAGCATCCTTATCAGCTCTAGGAGCAGTAAAGTATAAGTAGTTTAGTTTTAACATTGTATTAAAATCAGCAATATTAGAACGACCGCTAAAACCTTCAGTTAATTCCCTAATATAAGGATATATTGAAATATTTTTACCTGCAAGTTTCTTTTGCAATGCAATATTATCAAAATCTCCAAGACCACTTTGGTCAACAACATCAGCAGCTATTTTACTAGAGATATCATCTTTCTGGCTAAATTTACTCCAACCACCAAGACTGTAAGCAGTCATAAGAATTTCATCATCCTTAAACGTTGTAGGTTTAAACACTACATTAACCCCGTTACTTAAAGTCCAACGAGTAATACCTTGTTTATCAGTAGACTCTTTTACAATAGTACCTGGAGTTATTTTAGCAGAAATAAGAGGTTTATTTGAAGCTGCATCAACATATTTCTCAATAGTTTTTGTATGAACTCCTGTTGCAATAGATAAAATTTCAGCTTCTGTAGGAAGAGTAAAGCCTTCTTTCTCTGTAGCCATAATCATAATAACAAGATTCTTATCTGTTATCCAATTCTTAACAAAAGCATTAATCTCTTCAACAGTAGCTTCATTGATAACCTGCTTAGCAAAAGCATAATCCCAATCATCACTTGGAATAGGATCATTCTCTAAGAAATTACCTTTTATGGTATTTGCTAAATCTCCACTTTTTCTTTTATTACGTTCGTTATAGCCTTTTTCTACATTTGCTAATAATTCTTTTTTAGCTCTATCAAGTTCTGAATCCAAGAAACCAAAGTTCTTTACTCTTTCGTTTTCTGAAAGAATTTCATCTAAAGCAATTTTTATTTTATCATTAGAAGCTACCGCAAACGACATATAAGCATCTTTTGTTCTAACAAGATTACCATAGTAAGAAAAAGCTTGCATAAAAGGAGGATCAACTGCTTGAGATTTCTCTGCCAAACGAGCATTTATCATACTTGCTGCAAGATTGTTTAAGTAATCTTGACGGTAATATGCTTGATCTTTTACCTTAGGGACAGGCTTTTTATAAACTGCTTGAATAATAGTATAAGGAGATTCTTTATCTTGCTCAATAGCTACTTTAATATTATCGTGATCAGGGATTTGAAAATATTTTCTTTCAGGAGCATTTTTATGAACAGGAAGTTTAGCAAACATTGTTTTTACCTTAGCTTCCATTTCATCAACATTAACATCTCCAACAATAATAATTGCTTGTAAATCTGGACGATACCAAGTATTATAAAAAGCGCGTAAAGTATCGCAAGGAGAATTATCAATTACATCAACAGTACCAATAATATTGTGTACAGCATATTTCGATCCTGCAAATAATATTTTATTAGCTTCATCACGCATTCTACTCATTGCACTTCTACGAGTTCTAAGTTCTTCACGTACAACTCCTCTTTCTGCATTAATCTCATCAGTTTCCATACTTACATTGGTAGCCCAATCGTAAAGAATCATAAGAGAAGTATCAATATTCTCTTTAGTATCAACTGGCACTTTGTTAAGAGTGTAAACAGTTTGATCATAAACAGTATATGCATTAATCTCAGGACCAAACTTCATACCTATAGACTCAAGGTAATAGATAATTTCTTTTTTCTCGAAGTTTTTAGTTCCATTGAAACACATATGCTCATTTAAGTGAGCAAAACCATTCTGACCTGGAGTTTCTTGCATTGCTCCCACATTGTTAATTAGGAAGAATTCCGCCCTATTTTCTGGGGTTTTATTTGCCATGATATAGTAAGTCAAACCGTTATCTAAAACGCCATAACGAACTTTTTCGTCCATAGGGACTTTTGCATCAGCTTTATATTGAACAGCCTCTTGTGCGTAAAGAGTAAATCCAATAAAAGTGAATAACAGTAATGAAAGTAAATTTTTAAACATTTTCTAGTGTTTTGTTATAGGTGAATATTAGTGAATTAAGATGCAAATATATAAAAAGGCTGCTATCTAGTTAATATTTAACAAAATTTCACATCAATAATGTTTTAATAGCATTTATTAATGTGAGAAATGTTAGGTATAGGAGCATAGCGAATAAATCCCTATTTTTGCCCAAAATATAATTCATTCAAAACACTAAATAATATAAACTATGCATTCCATTAACGACAAAGACTTCAAAGGAAAAAAAGTTATAGTTCGCGTTGACTTTAATGTTCCTCTTAACGATAAATTTGAGATTACTGATGACACCAGAATTCAAGGTGCATTACCAACTATAAACAAACTAGTTTCTGATGGTGCAGCAGTTATACTTATGTCGCATCTAGGTCGCCCAAAAGGCGAAGTAAAATCTGATTTCTCATTGGCTCCTGTGGCTAAATATTTAGGAGAAGTACTTTCTAAAAACATCGTATTTATTCCTGAGGTTCTTACTGACAATGTTAAAACTGCTGCTGCAAACCTTAAAGCAGGAGAAATTATGCTATTGGAGAACCTACGATTTTCTGCTGGTGAAACCAAAGGTGATGAAGCAATGGCTAAAGAACTTGCTTCTATGGCTGATGTATATGTTAATGATGCCTTTGGAACAGCTCATCGCCGTCACGCTTCTACTGCTGTTATTGCTGAATTCTTTAAAGAAGAAAAATATTTTGGTCTTTTAATGGAGCACGAAATTGTAAACTTAGAAAGAACTCTTAAAACTAAAGAGTCTCCTTTTACTGCTGTTATTGGTGGTGCAAAGGTTAGTTCTAAGATTGATATTATTAAAAACTTAATTCCTAAGGTTGATAATATGATTATTGGTGGTGGAATGAGTTTTACTTTCATAAAAGCTTTAGGTGGTGAGATTGGAAATTCTCTTTATGAAGATGATAAGTTAGATTTAGCTAAAGAAATAATGAATGAAATGATTGCTGCAGGAGTAAATATTTATTTACCAACTGATGTGATTATTGCTGATAATTTCTCCAATGATGCAAATATTCAAACAGTAAATTCAAATGAGATTCCTAATGGTTGGATGGGTCTAGATATTGGTCCTGACAGTATTAAAAGATTTGCAATGGCTGTAAATTCATCTCGAATGATTCTTTGGAATGGTCCAATGGGTGTATTTGAAATGAGTAATTTTGAGAAAGGCACAAAAGCAATCTCTATTGCTGTAGCTGCAGCAAGTGTTGGTGGTGCTTTTAGTGCTATTGGTGGTGGAGATTCTGTAGCTGCTATCAACAAATACAATCTTGGTGATATGCTTAGCTATGTTTCCACTGGTGGTGGCGCAATGCTAGAATACTTAGAAGGTAAAACCCTACCTGGAATTGCAGCAATTTTAGAAAAATAGAACTTTTTTAAATTTATTACGTTAAAGACTTCTATACTATGTTCAATATTG
>Ga0256827_10001271_pt1 | contig 16089 bp, 14 predicted proteins | sample CV84metaG_FD_185977 | JGI IMG/M metagenome (GOLD analysis project Ga0256827, IMG submission 185977) | Hydrothermal vent microbial communities from East Pacific Rise, Pacific Ocean - CV84 | ecosystem: Environmental > Aquatic > Marine > Hydrothermal vents | place: Pacific Ocean: East Pacific Rise... | reverse complement strand
AGACACACATTTTTATATTCCTTTGAGCGACGAAGAAGAAGCTTCAGGTTCGGGTTTTATAAGTTTTGTTGGAGATGAAAAGACTCACGTAAAAGAGGAGGATTATAAATTAGATTTATCGGGAATTGTGTTAAATTTCGATTTAAAAGTAACTCCAGATGCTGAAGTACAATTAATATTTGATGAGCAATTGGGAGATATTGTAAAGGCAAAGGGGTATGGAGATATTAATTTAAATATTAATACTCTTGGTAATTTTACAATGAATGGAATTTATACTATCGAAAAAGGGGAGTATCTGTTTACTTTGCAGAATGTTATAAATAAAAAATTTAAGATTGAAGAGGGAAGTGACATTAAATGGAATGGAGATCCCTATCAAGCTTATGTCGATTTAAAAGCTGATTATAATTTACGAACGCCTCTGTACGATTTAACTTTAAGAGAAGAAGACAAGGAGAGGATTCCTATTAAGTGTAAGCTAAAAATGAAGAATCATCTGATGTCCCCAGAAATAGCTTTCGATATAGAGCTCCCAACATCAAAAGAACAAGCAAAATCTATACTTGATGCAATGACTCAAGACGAAAAAACAGTTCAGTTACTATCGCTGTTGGTTTTAAGTAAATTTTATACTCCAGATTATTTAAGAGGAGGGGAAGAAATAAGTTCAGGAAATGCTGTTGGAAAGAATGCAAGTGAATTGTTGTCGAATCAGCTTAGTAATTGGCTTTCGCAGATGAGTGATGATTTTGATATTGGAGTTAATTACAGACCTGGAGATGAGGTTTCTAACGATGAATGGGAGGTTGCGTTATCTACTCAGCTTTTTAATAATAGAGTTGCTGTTGATGGTAATATTGGGGTGAGTGATTATCAAAATACAAATACGAATGTTGTAGGAAATGTTAATGTCGATGTTAAAGTTAATAAGAAGGGAAATGTAAGAGTTCGAGGTTTTAATAGGGTAAATGAGAATGAGATAGAAAATAGTTCCTTGTATACGCAAGGTGTAGGGCTATATTACAGAGAAGATTTTGATTCGTTTGGAGAGTTGCTTACAAAGTATTGGCAGAAAATGACTTTTAGTTACGAAAAAGATTCTGTACAGTAATTTTAGGGATAAGTAATAACACCAGAGCAACTATTTCTAGAAGCTCCTGTTACGGAACTAAGAACATTTATTTTGTTATTAATTTTTAAATAGCCTAAGAATCCAAAAATTAGAGCTTCTTTAAAATTGATAATATTGTTTTCTGGAATGAAAATATTTGAGTTAGAGTAAGCTTGTATTCTATCTACCAAAAAGGAATTAAATGCACCACCTCCACTTAATAAGGTTTTGGTATTGGTTTTAGAAAGAATTTTTCCAATTTGTTCGCCTATGTGTTCGTATAATGTTCTTAAAACATCTTCGTATAGCATAGATGAAGGTATTAGGGGGATAAATTGGGAATCGAGCCATTCTTTGCCTAAAGATTTAGGAAAACTTTTTTTGTAGTACTCTATTTGATTTAGTTTAGATAATAACTTTTTGTTAATTTCCCCTTTTTTTCCGAGCTCACCATTTTTGTCAAAATCAAAACCCATTTTTTTTGAATAATAATTTAATGCAAGGTTTGTAGGAGCAATATCAAAAGCTAATCTTTTTCCTTTTTCTTCAAAAGAAATATTAGAAAAACCTCCTAAATTTACGCAGTAATCGTATTCAGAAAACAGTAAGTGGTCTCCGATAGGAACTAAAGGTGCTCCTTGTCCTCCTAAACTTACATCTAAACTTCGGAAATCGTTTATAGTTGGAATTTGAGTGATGGATGCAATCTGTATTGCATTGCCAATTTGTAAACTTAGATTTTTTTCTGGTTGATGAAAAATAGTATGTCCGTGAGAAGCAATATAGTCTACTTTGCTAATTTGTTTAGCTTTAATAAATTCAAGAATATATTGAGCAGTTAGACTCCCAAAATCTTTATCGAGAAAGCATAATTCTAAACCCGATAAGTTTTGTGAATTTCCCAATCTTTTTTTCCATTCTGTAGAATATTCAAAAGTTTTAAATTCAAGAATTTTATAGGAATAATTAGTTTTAGAATTATCAAATTCGCAAAGAGCAAGATCTAATCCATCTAGTGATGTTCCCGACATGCAAGCAATTATTTTCATATTTTGTTTGGTTTAGAGTTTTCTTAATTAAGATTTCTATCTCAATGAATTAATTAAGACTAATTTCTCATTTTCTTGCCTCAAGAATTAGATATTTAACAGTCTGAAAATTTTAAAAATCCTTCAAAAAAATTATCTTTGTAAAGATAAAATGTTATTCACGTACTGCAAAATACTTTTATGATTAATCAGTAATTATTAAAGAGATATTTTGTAATAAAATAAAAATAATTTATGGAATTTGGATTGACAGAAGAGCACTTGATGATTCAAGATGCTGCGAAAGAATTCGCAAGACAAGAACTTTTAGAAGGTGTAATAGAAAGAGATGAAAACGGGATTTACCCAAAAGAACAAATCAAAAAAATGGGTGAACTTGGATTTATGGGAATGATGGTTGATCCTCAGTACGGAGGAGGAGGAATGGATTCTTTATCTTATTCTTTAGCTGTAGAAGAAATTTCGAAAGTAGATGCTGCTGCAGCAGTAGTTATGTCGGTAAATAATTCATTAGTTTGTTGGGGAATAGAAAAATATGGAACAGAAGAACAAAAGCAGAAATTCTTAGTTCCAATGGCTGAAGGACGTGTTATTGGAGGTTTTTGTTTATCGGAGCCTGAAGCAGGGTCTGATGCGACCAAACAAAGAACAACAGCTGTAGATAAAGGCGATTATTATGTAATGAATGGCACAAAGAATTGGATTACTTCTGCAGCAAATGCACAATATTTTATTGTAATTGCAGCAACAGATCCAGCAAAAGGACATAAAGGTATTAGTGCGTTTATCGTTGATAGAGATACAGAAGGATTTGAATTAGGTCCGAAAGAAAATAAAATGGGAATGCGAGCTTCTGACACACACTCAATCATGTTTAACGATATGAAAGTGCCAAAAGAAAATAGAATAGGTGAAGAAGGTTTTGGTTTTAAACTTGCTATGTCTATTTTGTCAGGAGGTAGAATTGGTATAGCATCTCAGGCCTTAGGTATTGCTCAAGGTGCATTAGATTTAGCTGTTCAGTATTCTAAAGAAAGAAAAGCTTTTGGTAAATTTCTTCACGAACACCAATCTGTTGCTTTTAAATTAGCAGATATGGAAACCGAGATTCAAGCAGCAAGATTAATTGTGCATAAAGCTTGTTGGTTAAAAGATGAACATGATGATACACATTTAAATCACTTTTCTGCAATGGCTAAATTGAAGGCTGCAGAAACAGCAATGCATGTAACAACAGAAGCTGTTCAGATTCATGGTGGATATGGTTATGTTCGTGAATATCACGTAGAAAGATTGATGCGTGAAGCAAAATTAACACAGATTTATGAGGGTACATCTGAAGTACAAAAGATTGTAATTTCAAGAACTTTAACGAGAGACTAAAGATAGTTTTAAATTAGATATTGAAAGCGAGAGTCTACATATAAGGCTTTCGCTTTTTCTTTGTTACTATTATGTAAGTATTTATTCTTGATTGATAGTAATTATATTTGTATATTGCGAGTTCACAATAAAATGAGGATAATGAGAATAATAACATTAATTTTAATAGGTTTCCTAACTTTACCTAGCTTTTTGTCGGCAAAAGAAGTCTCTATTGAAGATGCTAAAAGAGTAGCGAAGAATTTTTTTTATAGGAATGCTGAAAATTCTTTACAGCGAAACTATGATGCGCTAAATTTAACTGTTAACTATATAGAAACAAAAGAAAGTAACCTTTTTTATGTTTTTAATATTGAGGGGATGAATGGTTTTGTAATAACATCTGCACAAGATTTTACTAAGCCAATTTTAGGTTTCTCGAACAGAAACAATGTAGATTTTGATAACTTATCTCCTGAACTTAGGTTTATGTTAGATGGTTATTCAAAACAAATTGAATATGGAATTAATAATAATGCAAGAGCAACTAAAGAAATTGCTGCTAAATGGCAAAATTTACAAATTCCAAGTATGGATAGAACAACAGTTGTAGATTCTGAAGGGCCATTACTTTTAACAACATGGAATCAAAGTCCTTATTATAACGATCAATGTCCAACAAATTCTAGTGGAGAACATGCTGTTGTTGGTTGTGTAGCTGTTGCTATGGCACAAGTTATGAAATATTGGAATTATCCAGAACAGGGAACAGGTAGTAAAACTTGGTACGATGACGATGGATATGTAACAGACTATTCTAGTATTAATTATTCTCAAGAAACTTACGAATGGAATAATATGCCAATATCTTTATCTGGAGAAAATGAAGATGTTGCAAAATTGATGTATCATTGCGGACAAACAGTAAAAATGGACTGGGAAGTAAATGGTTCAGGAACACAGTCAGATTTGATTGTTAGTGCTTTAGGAAATTATTTTGGTTATAGTAGTGATGCACAAGAGTTTGATAGATATTATTATACAGATGCAGAATGGGAACAAGGAATACGTGATGAGCTTGATGCTTTAAGACCTATCGTATATTCTGGTTTTGCTTCAGGTTCAAGTGCTGGTCATGCGTGGAATTGTGATGGTTATAAATCTGATGGAGAAGGAGGATACCTTTATCATATGAATTATGGTTGGGGAGGCTATGGGAATGGCTATTTTGCTTTAGATAATCTAGTTGCAGGAGTGACTCCTGAAGGAGATCCTGAGTATTTTGATACAGGTCATCAGATGATATTAGGGATGTATCCAGCTTCTAATTATCCAGAATACTGTGCCGGAACAAGAATAATATCAGGTTTCGAAGGTTTATTTGGTGATGGAAGTGGAAGAGAAGATTATCAGAATAATACAGATTGTTTAACTTTAGTTCAGCCAGAGTGTGCACGAGGAAAAGTTTCGGTAACCTTTGAACGCTTTGAATTGGCCGCTGGGGATGTGTTGTATTTACATAATGGTCCTACAGTAGATGATCCTGTTATAGCAACCTTAGATATGGATAATGAACCTTCTGGACAATATTCTTCAACTAATAATGGTTTGTTGATTCATTTTGTAACAAATGGTTCAGAAACAGCAGGAGGTTGGGATGCAAAATATTCAAGTACTGTATGTGGAGCAATAACAACTACAGATGCACAAGGGGCTTTAACAGACGGAAGTGGAACTTGTGATTACGATTTGGGTTTAAATTGTTATTTTATGATTGAACCTGCATTTGCAACACAAATAACAATAAATTTCACAGAATTCGATTTAGATTCACCAAGTCATGATTATGTTAAGATTTACGATGGTGAAACTAATTCAACTTTAGTTACATTTGATTCGTCTAATCCTCCTACATCTCCTTATGTAGTTAATTCGAGTAAGGCTAAGGTTAGATTTAAGACTTATTCAACTGAAGACAATGTTGGTCAAGGATGGGCTTTAAATTATACTTCTGATGGAAGTTCTGTTGGGGTAGATAAGTTAATAGATATTGATGGGTTAGTAAAAGTTTATCCAAATCCTTTTAGGGGAAATGCTTTTGTTGAAATAGCAAATACAGAATCTAAAGAAATTAAAATTGTATTAACAGATATAGTAGGAAAAACTATTGCTGAAAAGAATTTTGAGAGTTTCTCTAAAACAACAACTATTAGTTTATCCGATTTAACCACTGCGAATTTTGAGAAAGGAATTTATCTACTAAATATTCAAATTGGTAATCAAGTAAAAACATATAAGTTAATTTCAGAATAACTTAATTTTAAATAGAAATGAGAAGGCTTCTGTATTTATTTACAGAAGCTTTTTTATTTGTAATTTTGGATTCATGAATAAAGAAGAAGTGAAATATATTCTAAATCTTTTTGCTACAGATTTAGTATCGGAAATAGAGAAAGGTTTAAAAGAATCTAATTGTAATCAATGTGCAAAAGGCTATTTTGAGAGTGGTATGATTGTGAAAAAAAGACTTAAAGTTTTTCTTGAAAGGTTAGAATAATCAATTTTGTATGACTACTTATTGTTTATTCATTATTTTATTTTGAATCTGAATAGATTCTTTGTGCATTAACTGTAGAATTTCTTTAATGAAAGTATTATTAAGTCCCATTTTGACTCCTAATTCGGTTCTCGTTTTAAGAATATTCTCCCATCTACGGAGCTGAAAAATAGTAATGTTATTATTTAATTTATATTTTCCAATTTTATCGATGACGTCCATTCTTTTAGAGAGTAATTCTAACATTTGTTGGTCGATAGAATCTATTTGTTCTCTATATTGTTGAAGAACCTCTTTGTTTACTACTATAGGAGAGGTTCTTATAATTAGTGCTTTTAGAAGTTGTTCTAACTTCTTAGGTGTTAATTGTTGTTCCGAATCAGATAATGCAATTTTAGGGTTATTGTGAGTCTCTATCATTAAACCATTAAAGTTTAAATCTAAAGCTTTTTGAGATATTTCTTGAATATAATTGGTATTGCCTGAAATATGACTAGGGTCACAAATTATTGGAAGGTTATGAAATTTTCGTTTTAATTCGATAGGTATTTCCCATTTGGGGATATTACGAAATTTAGTTTTTTCGTAGGGGTAGAAACCACGGTGTATTGCAACGATTTTTGAAATACCTGTTTCTCTAATTCGTTCAATAGCACCAATCCATAAGCTTAAATCAGGATTTATTGGATTCTTAATAAAAACGGGAATATCTATGTTTTTGAGGCTGTCTGCAATTTCTTGGATAGAAAAAGGATTAGCAACAGTTCTAGCTCCAATCCATAAAATATCGATATTATATTTTAAAGCTAAGTTAACATGTTCTGGTTTTGCAACTTCTGTAGCAACCATCATTCCTGTTTGCTCTTTAACTTTTTCTAACCATTTAAGTCCCTTTTCTCCAATACCTTCAAAGTTTCCCGGTCGTGTACGAGGTTTCCATATACCAGCTCTAAATATGTGTGTTGATGTTTTAGAAGAAATTTGTTTTGCCGTATCAAGAATTTGCTCTTCACTTTCTGCACTGCAAGGACCTGCAATAATTAAAGGTTCACTATCTGATAAATTTCTAATATATGATGATAAAGAATCTATTGTCATATTTAAATGGTATGTTTTACAAAGCTAACAAAATAGTTTGTAAAAATAAGCTTAGATAAAAAAAGGCCACCAATTTGGTAGCCTAATTATTTTTTCTTATTTCTTAAATTAAAACTTATACATTAAGCCTACAGCCAAACTTTGCTTAAATTGTGTTATAGGACTATTGTGTATAATTCCATTTTCTTCCCACTCAACATTAGTATTATCATCGTATATTAAATGAGTTTTGAACATTACATTTAGAAAATCATTAACTTTCATTGTAATTGTGGTCTGCCAATCTACATCAACATTTTCTGGATTCTCTATGTAATTTGAATAAAGGTCAAGTTTTGTATCCAAGTTTACATTTTTAAAGATGTCTTTTTTAAATGTAAGAACAAGGTTAGCTCCAAATTCATATCTATAAGTTACTCCATCTTTAATTTTTATTCCTGTTTCATCGTATTCTGCACCATCTCCAAAATCACCTACATCTGCAATATCTTGGTCTAGAATAAATATGAATCGTGAAGAAATAGGGGATAACATGGCAGAAAAGTATTCATTTGGTTTATAATCCATACCAAAACCTGCGGTTAAATAACCTGGTGCTAAGAATTTAGAGATAGGATCTGTTTCACTTTCGTCATAATCATATCCTTTGTCGAATTGAGACTTAAAATTTACATAACCTGTGTAAAACCAATGTTCTCTAGCTTTTTTTCCAAGTTTACTATTAATTTCAATTCTATCATCAGTCTTTTTAAGAATTTCACCTTCTTCTTGTTTTAGACCATATTCTAAATCAATTTTATTTTCCCAAGACCAATCATTTTTATTTCTGTTAGCAAAAAGTTGTAAGAAGCTAGTTCCGCTAAGGTTATTATCTCCCCCTTTTGCCCAATTGTAAAAACCTACTTCAGAAATATTGATACCAATTTGCCCTCCTGTTTCCCATATTTTTGAGGTGTCTTGCTGAGCGAATGTAAGACTGCTTATACTAGCTGCTAATACAAAAAATAATAATTTTTTCATGCTGTGTTTTTTATTAAAGTTTATTTATTTCCATGTAAATGAACGTCCATTTGAGGAAATGGAATATTGATACCTTCTTTATTGAATTTTTCGTAAACAGCTTCCATTGTATCGAAATATACATCCCAATAATCAGCAGCATTTACCCATAAACGTGTTGTAATATTAACAGAGCTATCTGCCAATTCCGATAATCTTGCAAATGGCTCTGGATCTTTTAGTACCCGTTTGTCATTATTGGCAATATCTAAAATAATACCTTTGGCTTTATTTAAATCATCGCCATAAGCAATACCAAAAACAAAATCTACACGTCTATTTTTTTGAGTAGAAAAGTTGGTCATTGAGCTAGTAGAAAGCCCTCCGTTAGGTATAATAATTGTTTTATTATCAACGGTAGTTAGAATAGTATTGAAAATTTGAATTTCTTTAACAACACCCATATGACCTTGAGCATCAATGAAATCTCCAACATTAAAAGGTTTAAAGATAAGTATCATAACTCCACCTGCAAAATTCTGAAGAGTCCCCGATAAAGCCATACCAATAGCTAAACCAGCAGCTCCAAGAATGGCTATAAAAGAAGTCATTTCTATACCAATCATACTCATGACACTTATTATTAATAAAGCTTTAAGTATTACTGATAATAGACTAATAAGAAATGGACGAAGTGATTCGTCAATCTCTCTCTTTTGCATAATATTACTAGTTGTCTTAATTACTTTTTTAATAATCCATAGACCTATTATTAATACTATAATGGCACCAAGTATTTTGATTCCATAATTAATAACGAAGTCTAATCCTGTTTGAATGTAATTATCGATTTGATTCATAATTGATTTAAATTATTTTATTAATACTAAAAAATATGTAATAGTTTTGAGTGTTGGTTTTGGGTATGTTCTACAAGACTAATTATTTACAAAAGAAATAAAAAGAATTAGAAAAAACTAATTTTAAATGTAAATATTAAGGAATTAAATACTTAAATAACAGTTATAGACTCTGACAGATTTTAAGAATACTTTCATTCTTCTCAATCTTAAAACATGTTAGTCCAGCTTTTTCTCCTGCTTCAATGTCTCGTTCTCCATCGCCTATCAGGAAAGACTGTGTAGAATCGATATTAAAGCGAGCCATTGCTTTTTCAATATTTCCAGAGTTTGGTTTTCGGCATATACAGTTTTCTATACTGTCATGATGAGGGCAATAGTAGACTTCTTCTATTATTATGTCTTCTTTTAAAAGCTCATTTATCATGTGTTGGTGTAGAATATCAACATCGGTTTTGCAATATTCTCCTTTAGATATTCCGCCTTGATTGGTTATAACAATAAGTAAATATCCTTTTTCCTTAACTAATTTTAGGGCTTCAAAAACATCCTTGTTAAAATGAAAATCTTCAATCTTGTAGGTGTAATATAAGTCCCCATTATTAATAACACCATCTCTGTCTAAAAAAATTGCTTTATTCATAAGATATTAATTAAGAAGATTGGAAAGGAAAGTTTGAAATAATTCAGGTTTTAAGAGAATTGGGAAAATTATACCAAATACAGCTCCCCAAAAATGAGCATCGTGGCCAATATTGTCGTAACTTTTTTTACCCATGTAGTAAGAGTATGCTAGGTAAATAAGTGCAAAAAGAATACCTGGAACAGGAATAATACCATAAAGTCCTATTTTATGCCATGGATCGAAGAAAATATTTGCAAAAACAATTGCAGAAACGGCTCCCGATGCTCCAATTGCATTGTAGTTAGAATTGTTTTTATTTTTGATTATCGAATAAATACTAGATACTACTATTGAAAAAACGTAAAGTAAAAGAAAAATAACAGATGCAGAATTGCCAAAATTAATTTCGAAATGATAAAGTAATCCTTCGCCAAAGGAGAAGAATACAATCATATTAATAATTAAGTGGGCCCAATCGGCATGTAATAGTGCATGAGTAACTATTCTGTAATATTCTTTTTTGTGAATAATTTGGAAAGGGTTTAATTGGAGTTTGTAGAATAAACTTTCTTGACGAAAACCCATTATAGAAACAACTATAGTAATTATACTGATAATAGTAACAATACTCATTTTGTGTTTATTTAGTGCAGAATTTTAAAAATCATTTCTTTTAGCAGACTATCGGCACTACCTCCAATAAAGCCAACACCTTTTGATTTTAGGTCGTAGTCTTTAAGTATTTCTATTACCTGTACGGTTTTTCTAATATTATAATTGCGAGCAACAGTTGTGTATTCTCCTGTAAAATAGGGATTAATTCCAAGTGTAGATGCAATAGATTGTTTCGATTTGTCTTTTAAGTAGTGGAGTTTAAATACATTCTGGAAGTAACGAAATAAGGCAGGAATAACCTCATTAATGGAGTGTTTAGGATTGCTTTCAAAATAATTAGCTATTCTATTTGCTTTAAGAATGTCCATTTTCCCTATAGCATTTTGTAATTCGAATACATTAAAATCTTTGCTGTAGCCAATGTTTCTTTCAATGTGTTCTGGGGTAATAGTATCTTGCTCTTTTGGGAGAGTAATTAGTAATTTGTCAACTTCATTAAATAACTTGCTCAAGTCGTTTCCAACAAATTCTACTAATAAATGACTGCTTTTAACATCTATTTTTTTATCTTTTTCTTCGACTAATTTTGTAATTAATGAAGGAACTTGGTTTTCGTAGAGCTGTTTAGATTCAAAAACTAGTCCTGTTTTAGCTACATCTTTAACAAAGGCTTTTCGCTTGTCTACTGACTTTTCTTTGTGCGATATAACTAAGATAGTTGTTGCAACAGGATTTTTAACATAATGCTTAAGTTCTTCTATTTTTTTTAGATATTGAGCTTCTTTTACAATAATAACTTGGTAAGGCGCCATCATGGGAAATCGCTTACACATATTAATTAGTTCAGTTATTTCGGTGTCTTTTCCGTAAACAACAGTTTGGTTAAAAGCTTTTTCGTCTGGAGTTAATATATTTTCTAAGGCACTAACAATCTGGTCTATAAAATAACCTTCGTTACCATGTAGAAGGTAAATCGGTTTCAGATTTTTTGCGTGTATATCTTTGATTATCTGTTTATAATCCATTTTGTAAAAATAATAGAAAGAAGATGAATTAGTATATTTACGAGCGAACTAATTATAATAACTTTTTAACAAAAAAATAGGCTCGCCTGGTTAAAGCGAGCCGTCTATAAAAAGGGTTCGTTGGTCGCCTAAACGACCTCAAAACATCTTAAAGTCTTATTTTATATTGTTCAAAGTAAAAATAATATTTCTTCAAAAAAGAAATAACTACTTAATTTTTGAACATTTTTAATTGTTGAGCAACTTTTGTTTTTAAATTTTTACGCTCTACAATATAATCTAAGAATCCGTGTTCTAATACAAATTCAGATTTTTGAAATCCTTCTGGTAAATCCTTACCTATAGTTTCTTTAATAACACGAGGTCCAGCAAAGCCTATTAATGCTCCAGGTTCGGTTATATTAACATCTCCAAGCATAGCATACGATGCTGTAATACCTCCTGTGGTAGGGTCAGTTAAGAAAGAAATATATGGTAATTTCGCTTCTGCAAGTTGAGTTAGTTTTGCTGATGTTTTCGCCATCTGCATTAACGAAAAGGCCGCTTCCATCATTCTTGCTCCACCCGATTTTGAAATAATCATTAAAGGGTATTTATTATCGATACAAAAGTCGATAGCTTTTGCTATTTTCTCTCCAACAACGGAACCCATAGATCCACCAATAAATTCGAAGTTCATACTTGCAATAACTAAGTCGTGCCCATCTACTTTTCCGTAAACAGAAGTTAGAGCATCATTAATTCCTGTTTTTTTAATGGTGGCTTCTAAGCGTTGTTTATATGGTTTTGTGTCATGAAAATTTAGAGGATCACCCGATTTCATATCGGCATTTAGCTCTGTGTATTCTTGATTGTCGAAAAAGATATTGAAATAATCTACTGAACCTACTCTTTCGTGATGTCCACATGAGCAAACCTTTAGATTTTCAAGATGATCTTCCATTGGAATTACTTCTTTACAAGAAGGACATTTAAACCAGAGACCTTCCTTAATCTCCATTTTATCTTTTGTTTCGGTATTGATTCCTTTTTTTAGTCTATTAAACCACTTCATATTTAATGTGTTAGTTTAGTAATATGATGCAAATCATTTAATTGCAATGAACAAAGGTAGAAAAAAACTTGTATCTATAAACTGAGAATTCTCACTATCATAAAAAAAGATGACAAAGTTTTCCTTATCATCTTTATATACAATTTGTTAGAATTTTATTAATTTCTATCTATGCAATTTAAATCTTCGAAAGCTGTTTTTAAACGAGCAATCATCGATTCTTCGCCTTTGCGTAACCATGCTCTTGGGTCGTAATTTTTCTTGTTTGGCTTATCGTCACCATCAGGATTTCCTATTTGAGATTGCATATAAGCTTCTTTAGCTTTGTATACCTTCATTACTCCATCCCAGAAAGCCCATTGCGTATCAGTATCTATATTCATTTTAATAACGCCATAAGAAATAGCTTCTTCAATTTCTTTAGGGTCAGAACCCGATCCTCCGTGGAAAACAAAATCAACAGGTTTCTCTTCTGTGTTAAATTTTTCTTGGATATATTTCTGAGAATTATCTAGAATTTTAGGTGTTAAGTTTACGTTTCCTGGTTTATATACACCGTGAACGTTACCAAAAGATGCAGCGATAGTAAAGCGTTTTGAAATTTTACTTAATTCTTCATATGCGTAAGCAACTTCTTCGGGTTGGGTGTATAGTTTTGAGTTATCAATGTCCGTATTATCAACACCATCTTCTTCGCCACCAGTAACGCCAAGCTCAATTTCTAGAGTCATGCCAATTTTATCCATTCTTTCTAAGAACTCTTTGCTAATTGCAATGTTTTCTTCGATAGGTTCTTCCGATAAGTCTAACATGTGTGAGCTAAACAAAGGTTTGCCATAAATTTCAAAAAATTCTTCTCCTGCATCAATCAAACCTTCTATCCAAGGTAATAATTTTTTTGCGGCATGGTCGGTATGTAATATAACAGGAACACCATATGCAACTGACATCTGGTGAATGTGCTGTGCTGCCGAAATAGAACCTAATATTGCAGCTTCTTGGTTTTCGTTAGATAAACCTTTTCCTGCATAGAAATGTGCACCTCCATTCGAAAGTTGGATAATTACAGGTGAATTTGCATTTTTTGCAGCTTCAATTACAGCATTTGCAGAATTAGTTCCTATAATGTTGACTGCAGGAAGAGCAAATTTGTTTGCTTTTGCAATCTTAAATACTTCTTGAATAGCGTCGCCGTGTAAAACTCCTGCTCCAAATTTTTCGAAAATTCCTGTTGACATATTTTGTTGTTTTAATGTTTATTTTTTTAGGTCTTCAAAAATAATATTTTTTCATAACTAATTCTATGTATACCAATACAAATTATAATTAATTATTGTGAATTAAGTTTAGCCCTTTTAGCACGTTCCCATGTTGCCGATTGATTTCCTTTAAAATATCGTATTCCACCTAGAATAGCAGCATAGTTCATTATGAATATGTAGTAGGGTAGAAAGATGGCTTTAAACTTAATATTGATATTGGATAGTAGTTTCCCGATAATTACTAAAAGGTAAAATAACGATTGAAGAATAAAAAAGATAGTGTATGTATTATCAATTTTAAAGTTGTACTTGTAGGCTAAATATAGGTTTAGAGGAAAAATAATAAGCATGGCTAATGGTACACCAATCCAACGTAATACTTTTCTTGACCAAAATTGGAAAGAAAGAATGCCTTGTTTAAAAGGATTGAAGAGTTCAGGCATACGTCTCATAACTTGATAACCTCCTGCAGCAATTCTTATTTTTCGTTTAAGTTCTTCTTTTACATTGTCCGATGGGGTTTCCGATGCTGTGGCTTCTGGCACATATTTTATTTTATAACCTTTCATGGCTATTCGCATGGTTATTTCGAAATCGTCCAAAATGCTTTCGTTATCTACTTCTTCGAACAATTCTTTTCGAATGGCAAATAATTCGCCAACGCCACCAACAGCAGAATATAATGCAGAATCCAGTTTCTTAAGAATCGATTCATATTTCCAATATGCACCTTCTCCAGAGCCAGAAGCAGATTCGCTATCTTGTTCAATGATTCGCTTTTCACCAGCAACACAGCCTACCTTGGGGTCTTCAAAAGCTTTAACAACAGCTTTAATAGTTTCTTTACTTAAGAGAGTGTTTCCGTCGCAGAAAATAATAATTGAAGTATTAACAAATTGTAAGCCTCGGTTTATTGCTGCTGTTTTTCCAGAGCGTTTATCTTCGTGATAAACTTTTATATTTTCGTATTTTTTGAGTAAATCGGGAGTTCCATCGTCGGAACCATCAGTTATCCAAAGTTGTGTTAATTTGTCTTTGGGATAATCTAATTCGAAAGAGTTTTTAACTTTTAGATTTATAAAGTCTTTTTCGTTATAAGCTGCAATAAATAAAGTAACAGGAGGGTATGTTTGGGGGGCAGAATAATCTTTTTTGTTCAAGCCCCAAAGCTTAACAATTAGACCAACAATAATACCGTAACCAATGTAGGTGTAAATGATTAGAGCGAGTAAAATCCAAAAAAGTAGTTCCACTATTTATTTTATTATGTTGCAAAAGTAATGAAAGTAAACTTAATAATTCAATGAAATGTTTTTGAAAAATATTACTTTAGTTCCGTATTAATGTAAGAATACAGAAATTAAAGATGGATTACCAAAAAATAATTGAAAAAATAGCTTTGAAATTGGAATCTATTCCTCACGAAGGAGAAGTTGCATCTTATATTCCAGAGTTGGCAAAAATTAATCCTAATAAGTTTGCTTTAAATGCTCATACCGTAGAAGGACAAGATTATAATTTCGGTAATGTCGATGAACGTTTTTCTATTCAGAGTATAAGTAAGGTGTTTATGTTGACACAAGCTTATATGATTCATGGTTCTGAACTTTGGAAAAGAGTGGGTGTAGAGCCTTCTGGTAATCCATTTAATTCTTTAGTACAATTAGAATATGAAAATGGAATTCCTCGTAATCCCTTTATCAATGCAGGGGCTTTGGTAATAGCCGATATTTTATGCGATACGCTAGAAAATCCTAAAGAGGAGATGTTAAATTTTGTTAGACGATTGTCGGGGGACAATACCATCGATTTTAATAGGAAAGTAGCGCAGTCTGAAATAGAAACTGGTTTTCGGAATTCGGCTCAGATTAATCTTATGAAATCTTTTGGTAATATTAATAATGATATCGATTGTGTATTAGATTTTTATTATCATTTATGTTCGATAGAAATGTCGGTTAAGGAGCTTTCGAAGGCTTTTATGTTATATGTAAATCATGGTGTGCTTTTGCCGGAGAATACACGCTTGTTAACTTATAGTCAGTCTAAGCGAGTTAATGCTTTAATGCAAACTTGTGGTTTTTACGATGAGGCAGGACAGTTTTCTTTTAAAGTAGGATTGCCAGGTAAAAGTGGTGTAGGAGGAGGAATTGTGGCTATTCATCCCGAAAAATATGCCGTTGCAGTTTGGAGTCCTAGACTAAATAAAAAAGGAAATTCTTTTTTAGGAATGAAGGCTTTAGAAATGTTAACGACTGAAACAAACCTATCTATTTTCTAATAATAAGGATATGGAAAAATTAAAACATTTAATAAAACTTTTAGGACCAGGGTTAATGTGGGCAGGGGCAGCAGTTGGAGTGTCTCATCTTGTACAATCGACAAGAGCTGGAGCCGAGTTTGGTTTTGCTCTAATAGGTATCTTAATTTTTTCGAATATAATAAAATATCCTTTTTTTGAGTTTGCAC
>Ga0256827_10001270_pt1 | contig 16094 bp, 19 predicted proteins | sample CV84metaG_FD_185977 | JGI IMG/M metagenome (GOLD analysis project Ga0256827, IMG submission 185977) | Hydrothermal vent microbial communities from East Pacific Rise, Pacific Ocean - CV84 | ecosystem: Environmental > Aquatic > Marine > Hydrothermal vents | place: Pacific Ocean: East Pacific Rise... | reverse complement strand
TATTGTTCGGTCAAGATGACCCTTTCATCTAGTGGCCAAGGATATTGCGTTTTCATCGCAAAAACAAAGGTTCAAATCCTTTAGGGGTCGCCAAAGTTTTGTCCTAAAAACAGAAACAATAAACATAAGGTCGCTTAGCTCAGTTGGTAGAGCGCTACCCTTACAAGGTAGATGTCACAAGTTCGAGTCTTGTAGCGACCACCATTTAAACTTACTTTTATAGTTTTACTATAGAATATGTTTTCTTTTTATAGGTGCGGTGGTAGTTCAGTTGGTTAGAATACCTGCCTGTCACGCAGGGGGTCGCGAGTTCGAGTCTCGTCCACCGCGCCACTCCTTTTATTCAATTCTTATCTTTTTCATAAATTATATTAAAAAAACATCTTCAGTAGATACTATTTTTGTGCCAATTTTATTAATGCTACGTTAAAAACAGCACCCTCCGAGTTTATTTTTGTTACACTTTCAGATGATAAAAACACAAGATTACTTCAATAGACAAATTCAACTTTGGGGCGAAGAGACACAAGACTCTTTAAAAAATAAAAAAATAGCCATTATAGGTTCTGGCGGTTTAGGATGTAGCCTTGCTCTTGCATTAGGAACATCGGGTATTGGTCAGATAGATATGGTTGATTTTGATACAGTAGGTCTTCATAATATTCATAGACAAGTTGCCTTTACACTAAAAGATGAGGGACGGCTAAAAGCAGAAGTTACCGTAGAGATGATGGAAGCCAAAAATCCATTTATCAAAGCCGTAGCACATAATATAGATTTTGAAGCATTTACAAAACTAAACATTAGTTATGATTTAATTTTAGATGCGACAGATAACCTCCCTACTCGTGAAGCGATAGACAACTATGCAAAAAGTATAGAAACTCCTTGGATTTATGCATCTGTAGAGCTATTCAATGGTCAAGTTTGCTTTTTTGAAAAATCCTCTTTTCAAGTCTTCAATATGAGTGACCATAAACCAGGAGGAATTACCGCACCAATCGTTATGCATATCGCCTCACTTCAAGCCAATTTGGCACTACGTTATTTAGCAGGATTACCTGTAGTTAAAGATAGACTCTACTATTTATATTTTAATGATGAGGGAGAACTTATCACTCAAAAATTTGGAATGCCAAGTTAGGATTGTTTAAGATTCCTTTTAGGTATAGATATGCTAAAATGGCATCTCAACTTTAAAGGACAAAGAATGAAATTAAACCTATTAATAGTTACTATTTTTATACTCCTAATTGGTGGATGTACCCAAGAGACCCAAAATAAACTGAGTCGATCTATTCAAAACTGGACAGGAACCAATGGAACCCTAGAGGTCTATGCAGGAGATAAACTGGTTAAAAAGTTTATTGATATTGATAAACTATCAACCGCTACTGGAACAGATGATGGGGTAACAAGACCTTACCGATTTGGATATGGAATCTTGGATAAAAACTTTAACTCAAAAAAAGACAAAGATGAGAAACGTGTCTATTTTGAATTCTCTGACTACTCAACAAGCTACATATTCTACGAAGAAAAATAAATTAAGATAAAGGAAAAATATGAAATTCATCTCAACAAAAGAAGCACCCGCAGCGATAGGACCATACTCACAAGCTATCGTTGCTAATGGAATGATTTATACTTCAGGACAAATTGCTATGGATGAGACAGGTGTTGTTGTAGCAGATGATGTGGTTAACCAGACACATCAAGTTATGAAAAATCTTTTTTATGTACTTGAAGAGGCAGGAGCTCACTTCAATGATGTCATTAAAACAACCATCTTTTTAACTGATATGGATGACTTCGCAAAAGTCAATGAAGTTTATGCACACTATTTTGGACATCATAAACCTGCAAGAAGTACTGTAGCTGTAGCAACTCTACCTAAGAATGTACGCATTGAAATTGAGTGTATTGCACTTGCAAATACAGACTATCATATATAAATCATGAAAAATAACCTCTCTACTACAGTCTCTAAGATTGTTTTAGTAGGGGTTGCACTCTATTTTATCTATGTTTTAACTCAAGCTGTCTTAAATGTTAATAGACGACATATAGGAACAGCTTCGGGAACCTATATTAACAGCACAACTTCCTCTTCTTATATTAAAACTCTCGCAGAGACTCTTACTCAAAATTGTACTAGCCAAAGATGTATCACACAAAATATTTTAACTTATGTAACCAATATTCCTTATAAAATCAATAATTTCCAAGCACACTCCCCTCAACAAACCATTCAAAAAAACTTTGGAGACTGTGATGACAAAAGTAATCTTCTCATATCTCTACTTCATGAGAAAAATATAGAGAGCTATTTTGTATTGGTGCCTCATCATATTTTTGTTATTGCTCATTTAGATGAAAAACTTTATAAAAAAGGTCTATACATTAATGGAAAGAAATTTTATATTTTAGAGAGTACTGCAAAAAACTCCCCTATTGGATTTCCTCTACAATATGATACTCATCAGATAGAAGCAATTATTGAACCTTTTAAAAATAGAAAGTTAGATATAAATAGTGTTGAGTGGAGATTATAAATAAAGCTTCTGTTATAATCTTTTATTAATTTTATAAATATAAGGAAAAACAATGAAACAAGCAACCCAAGCACTTCATTCAGGTTATACCAAAGATTCTCAAAAAACTATGAGTGTACCTATCTATATGTCAACTGCTTTCGATTTTGGAACAGCTGATTTTGCTGCAAGTAGTTTTAACTTGGAGCAAGGAACAGATAATGTCTACACAAGAGTAGGAAATCCTACCAATGCAATTTTAGAGAGAAGATTTGCAGAAGTAGAAGGAGGAAGTGGAGCATTAGCAGTGGCAAGTGGTATGGGTGCTATCTTCTATGCTATATTAAATATCGCTGATGCAGGAGATAATATCATTGTCTCTAACCAACTCTATGGAGGAACAGTCACACTCTTTAGCCAAACACTTAAAAGATTAGGAATTGAATCTCGCTTCTTTGATGTGCATGATAGTAGCAAGATAGAGGAGTTAGTTGATGAAAATACAAAATGTATCTTTTTTGAGAGTATCTCTAATCCAAGTATTGATGTGCCTAATTTTGATAATTTAATTGACATTGCTAATAAACATCAACTTCTAACCATTGTAGATAATACTGTAGCAACTCCTATCTTGTGTCAACCTCTACTTTTGGGTGCTGATATAGTGGTTCATAGTGCAAGTAAATATACAACAGGTCAAGGGACAGCGATTGGAGGGCTAATAGTCGAGAGAAAAGAGCTATCTGTTAAAATCAAAGACAACCTTAGATACCCTCACTTTAATACTCCCGAGACAAGTTATCATGGTCTACTTTTTGCAGACTCGGTGGTTAGTCCTATTCTCTTTACCTTTAGAGCGAGAATGATTCTTCTTCGTGATACAGGTGCAGTACTGAGTCCATTTAATGCTTGGCTATTTATACAAGGGCTAGAGACACTCTCTCTTAGAATCAAAGAACACTCCAAAAATGCATTGGCTATTGCAGAGTGGTTAGAGAAGCAAGAGATAGTCAAAAAAGTAAACTACCCTCTTTTGAAAAGCGATAAAAATTATGCTAACGCTTCAAAATATTTAGCAAAAGGGGCAAGTGGTTTGGTAAGCTTTGAGGTAGAAAACTTTGAGGTTGCAAAGCAAATTCTTGACAAAGTGGAACTCTTCTCAATTGTTGCTAATATTGGAGACAGTAAGTCTATTATCAATCACTCTGCATCAACTACACATCAACAGTTATCAAAAGAGGAGCTTGAAAAAGCTGGTGTGGGAGAGGGTCTTATTCGCTTGAGTATAGGAATAGAAGATGTTGAAGATTTGATTGCTGATTTAGAAAAAGCACTGAGTTAATCTATAATAGACAAGAGGAAGAGAGACTCCCCTCCTTCTCTCTTGTTCTCTGTTTTATTTATGTGGTAAATACTGTTTATATGCCATTCGAGTAGGATCCCAAAGACCATCAATAAATATAGTTGGGGTTCCTGTTACCATTAAACGTTTCTTCATTGCTAAATCAAATCGTATAGCCTCTCTAATCTCTTCAGAATTAATATCACGACTAGTAAAAGCTACACCTGTTTTATCTTTTATCGCTTTTAAAATACGTTGTTCATTTCTCTCCTTTGGATCCAAAAGTAGATGATATAATGATTTCAACTTCTCAATTTCACCTCGTTTTTGAAAAAGATACATTGCTCGACTCGTTACACCAGAAGCGGGATGAATCCGTAATAGAGGCAGATGATAATAGTAAAGAGCAAAAGTTTTTGGGTGTTTTTTTACCTGATCGATTATCTCAGGAACAATCTCTTGACAATAGGGACAAAATGGATCACTGATAACCAATAATTTATGTTTAGCATCTTTATTTCCAACTAATAGATGATCATCATTATATGCTTCTACAGGAACTTTAGGTTTTAAGAATGTTTTATAATCTTTATTCTCACTATTTTTTAATGAAAAAGCGATTTTGTTTCCTTTAGTAAAAACAACTTGAGGAACCGTTCTCTTTCGAGTAACTTTTCCCATTTTAATATTGACTTCTAATGATAAGAAATAGACATCCCAACCATGGGTTCCCTCAACAGGATAAGTTGAGATAGTTTCTATCTTCTCTACAGGGGAGTGCATCTTCATTTCCATATACTTTTTAAGGTAGTGCTGAACCCCTGCATTATCAAGTGCACTCAATTGAAGGGTCAAAAAACCCACAAGAAATAATATTTTTGTTCGCATATTGTTTACTCCTTATTTTAAACAATTCTATTTTATCATATCAGTATTAAATCTAACTATCATCAAGAGAATTATTTTACAACTACTTATCTACTTTCAGCTATCAAGTAAAAGTACAAATTGGGTAAAATTCTCTTAATGAAACTAGAAACTAAAATTGCACACTTCACAACTCCTTTATATTTAGAGAGTGGACGGATACTAGAACCTTATAAAATTGCCTATGAGACTTATGGAGAGATGAATGAAGATGCCTCCAATGTTATCTTAGTCTGTCATGCCCTTAGTGGTTCTGCACATGCTGCTGGACGCTATGAAGGGGAAAGAAAATCAGGATGGTGGGATGATATTATTGGCGATAATAAAGCGATTGATACCCAAAAATACTTTGTTATTTCAACTAATGTTATCGGTTCATGTTTTGGAAGTACTGGACCTATGGATAGCGACTATCCAAGTCAACACCCTTTTCGTCTCAAATTTCCTGTTTTAACGATAAAAGATATGATTAAAGCACAAAAACAGTTACTTAGTCAATTGGGAATTCATCATCTAAAAGCTATTGTAGGGGGTTCCATGGGTGGAATGCAAGCACTTCAATTTGCTGTAGACTACCCCAACTTTGCAGATAAAATCATCTCCTTAGCTGCAACCTATGCAACACAACCTTGGGCAATAGGCTTTAATAAGGTTGCAATTGAAGCGATACGACGTGATCCCCGTTTCAACAATGGTCAATATGAGACAGATACATTCAAAGAGAATGGTTGTGATGGATTAGCCATAGGTAGAATAGCAGGACACATATCCTATCTCTCTCCTGATTCAATGAATAACAAATTCGGACGCAATTATGTTAGTAATGATGGTCTATTCGAGCTTTTTGGTCGTTATGAAGTTGAGCGTTATATGGAGTACAATACTAATAATTTTTCACAAATTTTTGACCCATTAAGCTATTTATATATTGTAAAAGCAATTAATACTTTTAATTTAAGTCGCGGTTATGACTCTCTCCATGAGGCAATTTTACGCATCAAAGCGGAGATAACCCTTATCTCTTTTGATAGTGACTACCTTTTTTTTCCAAAAGAGATGGAACATATTGATATAATGATGCAGAGAAATGGACAAAACTCAAATTACTACAATATAGATAGTAATTATGGTCATGACGCTTTTCTTGTCGAAATAGAGAAATTTGCATACATTATAGAAGAGAGACTTCAATAAAAGAGTAAGGTAGAAGATGAAAATAGATACATTTGAAAGTAAACTAGAAAAATCAAAAAAGATTTTAAATCAACTTATGGATCCTTCAATTACATTAGAAGAGAGTCTAAAGCTCTATGAAGCAGGTCTAAAAGAGATAACTTCTGCTCAAGAGATGATTGAAAAAGCAAAGGTTACAATAATTACTATCGAAAAGAATAAAGTAAATCAATGAAAAAACTAACCATAGCAGCATTACAACTCCCAACTCTAGGTATGCAAGCTACAAAACTAGACTTCTATCTACGTAATGCACATAGCCGTGGTGTTAAAATTGTTCTTTTAGGAGAATATGTTCTTAACCATTTTTTTAAAGAGCTTTCAAATCTTCCAATAGGAATGGTCAAAGAGCAGAGTGATAAACATATTGAGTTACTAAAAAAATTTTCAAAACAGTATGATATAATATTTATCGCTCCTATTATCGTGATTAAAAAAGAGAAATACTTCAAAAAAATTGTCAAAATTACCCCACAATCTACTTCATTTTATGAACAACAAATTTTAATTCCCTATAAACATTGGAACGAAAAAAAATTCTTCTCCAATAAAATAACCTCTCTACACTCACCTATGAGACTCAAGTTAAATGGTTTTAATATTATGATTATGGGTGGATTTGAACTTCACTTCAATGACTTTTGGAACTATGTTACAGAAAAAAAAATAGATTTAGTTCTACTTCCTACTGCTTCAACCTTTGACTCTTATCAACGCTGGCGTGAAATAATTAAAACAAAAGCTTTTCTTCATGGTTGCTATATATTGCGTGCCAACCGTCTTGGAGAGTACAATGATGATGAAGTCAAATGGAAGTTTTATGGGGATAGTATGTTGGTCGATCCAAATGGAGAGATATATATGCTCTTAGAAGATAGAGAATCTATGCTTATAGAGACCATTAAAAAATCTGTAATCAAAGAGCATCGGAAAAATTGGCTCTTTCAAAAAGAGTTAAATATCAGAAAAGTTTTATAATCCTTCCTTTTTCTTCATATATTATATTTTATTAGTGATTTAGATTAAATCTAATTTTTTTCGTTAGCTTTTAATCTAACTTAATAGTTAACATGTTACAATATATTAAAAAGAAGGAATAGGAAAAAGAGTATGAATAATGACTTAATGAAAATTGTTGAAGAGACAAAAAAGCTAAAAACACTAGTATTAGAAGATGAGCCAGAGACAAATGAGTTGATGTGTACAACACTTAAAAACTTCTTTTCAGAGGTTCACTCTGCAGAAGATGCTAATTCAGCGATGGAGCTTTTTGAAAAACATAGCCCAGATATCATATTTATCGATATTATCTTACCAGGAAAAAGTGGGTTAGAGGTAGCAAAAGAGATTAGAGAGATTAACCCTAAACAGATTATTGTAATCGTTTCAGCAAGTAACGATATGGGTAATATTTCAGAAGCGGTTAAAATTGGGGTTAACAACTTTATTAGAAAACCTATCGATACAGATAAAATGATTGATGTTCTAAAAGATATTGTTTCAGATATAAAAAAACAGAAAAAGAACAGAACAAAAATTTTTTCAATTACTCTACCTCTTGACCTTTATGAGCAAGTTGATGCAGATGCAAAAGGCGAAAGTATCTCTAAAAATGCTATGATTATTAGAGCATTAAAACACTTCTATAACCTCTAAGTACTATTTGTGGGCTATATTGCCCACAAGCGTATAATCCCCATAATATTTTTCTAAAAGTGGTCGGCAAAAGCCAACCTATATATATAAACTTTATTCTAATCGAATTCTAACTGACTCTTCATGTGCTGTTAACCCTTCGGTGTTAGCAATTAATGCACACGCCTCTCCTATCTCATTTAATCCCTCTTTTGTCATAGAGATAATAGATGATTTTTTTAAGAAATGATCAACACTTAATGGCGAATAGAACTTAGCTGTTCCACCTGTTGGCAATGTATGGTTAGGACCTGCAATATAATCTCCTATAGGCTCAGGGGTATACTCTCCCAAGAAAATAGCACCTGCATGTTTAATCTTTCCAAGTAAATCCATAGGGTTAGAGGTAACCACCTCTAGGTGTTCAGGAGCAATTCGGTTCATAAGTGCAATCGCTTCGTCCATAGTCTCTACAATAATAATGGCTCCACGCTCTTCGATAGACTTTCGTGCAATCTCTTCACGAGATAAAGTTCCCAAAAAATTTTCTATTTCACTGGCTACTTTTGGAGCGAGTGAAGCATCTGTTGTAATTAAAATAGAGCTTGCCATCTCATCATGCTCTGCTTGTGAAAGCAAATCAATTGCCAAGTAATCGGCTCGTGCTGTACTATCAGCCAAAATTCCAATTTCGCTAGGTCCTGCAATCATATCAATATTTACCTCTCCATAGACCAACTTTTTAGCTGTGGCTACAAAAATATTTCCAGGTCCTGTAATTACATCTACCTTTGGTATTGTTTGTGTTCCATAAGCCATTGCTCCAATAGCAGAAGCCCCCCCTACTTTAAAGACTTTGGTTACCTTACATAAGTGGCACGCTGCAAGTAGTAACTCGTTTAACTCATTATCAGGTGCAGGAGTACAAACAACTATCTCCTCAACCCCAGCAACAATAGCAGGAATTGCATTCATCAATAATGAACTCGGATACGCTGCTTTCCCCCCAGGGATATAGAGTCCTGCAGAGTCTACAGCGGTAACTTTTTGCCCCAACATATTACCATTTTTTTCAAAATCAAACCAAGATTTTGGCATCAATTTTTGGTGGTAATTTTCGATTCTATCATAAGCCAAGTGAAGAGCATCACGTAAAGAGGCATCAATATTATTATATGCCTCTTCCATTGAACTTAAACTTACCTCTAATGCCTCGTCAGAGCTTGGAGTCCATCGGTCAAATTTAGAAATATGCCCTTTTAACGCTTCATTTCCATCTGTTTTAATCTCATCTAGAAGCCCCTTAACTATAGAGGTTACACCATCTATATCCATTGCTCCACGCTTTAGTAGCTCATTAAATTCACTCTGAAAGTTCTCATCTTTTGTATTAAATATTTTCACTAAATTTCCTTTTATATCGCATTAACATACTCTCGTTCCCAATCAATCCACCTTGATGAATATAGAGAAGAGGTTTCTCAAAAATTTTTGGATTTTCTAACAACGTTAACCATCCATGTGGGTCATAAAGTAAATCAAACTCAATACCCATTTTGTCTTGTAATTCTAACCAAATATTATAAGATTCTTTGTAGAGTTTTCCAAAGTGTCGTTTTTTAGAAGCTCTTATAATCATAGGATGAAAAACCTCATCTTTTTCTAACATAAAAAACTGTTTCTTTAGATACTCAACATCTCCAACACAAGGTGTAGTAAAAACTCTATCCTTGGAGCTTTTCTGTAAAAAGAGTGCCGTTGTTCCTGTACCTGAAGGTAAAAAAATATTAAGTTCATCTATCTGGTTTTCTCTTTTCCACTCAGAAATTTCATCTGCTAAAAGCTTAACCCCATACTCTGCATAAGGTTCCCTTCCTCCCTCTTCGACAAACAATACCTCTTGGGATTCAATATCTTCACGTTGAGGAGAAAAATCAGAAATTTTTAAATTCATTCCATTCTCTAATGCATACCTAAAATTACCATGAGGATTTTCCTCTAAATAGGAAGGAAGATGTTGCACATAATAGTCAAACCTCCACCCTTTCATTTTTGCCAATACCGATAATGAGTACATCGCATTGGACTGGTTGGAACCATAAGAGACAACTCTTTTAATATCAGGGAGACTCGCACTCAAATGGTAGTGGAATTTTCGTGCTTTATTACCTGAAAAATCAGAACTAAGAAGGTCATCTCGTTTTATATATATACGTTTACCACTAATTATTTTCTCTTCGACTGGGGAATAACCAATACTATTTTTAACATAATCCATTTAAAATTATACTAAAATATTGATATATGTCAATCGTATGCAAGGGTGGATACTCTATACTTATCCCTCAAAAGATAAAAAAGGATTAACTAATGATTATTTCAGCCTATATGAGAGCCGAACACCGTGAATGTGATGAGATGTTTGCCGCAGCAGAACGTTCTGTTATTGATGGTAATTTTGAACAAGCATCTAATCAATTTCTACTCTTTGCAGATGATACATTAAAACATTTTAAAAAAGAAGAGGAGTCTCTTTTCCCTACATTTGAAGAGATTACAGGCAGTAGCGAAGGACCTACAAGAGTAATGCGACACGAACATGATCAAGTTCGTGGTCTTTTAGGTAAAATGGCTGAAGCTGTAGAGAATAAAGATACAGATGCATATCTATCCATGGCAGAATCGATGATGATTCTACTACAACAGCACAATATGAAAGAGGAGCAGATGCTCTATGCTATGTGTGATAGAGTTATTCCTCAGGCACAAAAAGAGGCAACTTTAGAGACTATGAAAAGTATTGAACTATAGGAGTTTTCTATGTTAAAGCACTTACTTGATGCGAGAGAGATGGTTCATCCTGAGCCTCTACAAATATCTATGACTTTGCTTCAGACTATATCTAACGAAGAGTATCTCTATATGCTAAACTATAAAAAGCCCATACCTCTATTAGAGGTAGCAAAAGAGAAAGGCTTCCGATATCTTACCCAACAAGACAACGAAGAACTTTGGCATATTATTATTACAAAAAATAGCGTATGTAATCTAGAGGAGCTAATAGATGTTTAGCCAAGGAGGACTCTCATTAGAGCAAGCACCACCAATCTCTGTAGTTATGCGTTTTTTTATTATGGCTACTAGTTTTGGGCTACTCTTGGGAGTTTTCATCTTAATCGATAAACTTGAAATAGCCTCCAATTTTGTGCAAAATAGTCAACTTGTTATTGTCCATATTTTGGCACTAGGTGTGATGGCATCCTTTATGCTGGGAGCCCTTTTTCAAATGCTTCCTGTTATTGCAGGAGTAGTAATTAAATTTCCAACAAAACAAGCAACTATAGTCCAACTACTTTTTCTGGTTGGTCTGCTACTTCAGCTGTTTCTTTTTGCAACTAAGCAAAATCCTCCTCTACTCTATTTTTTAGCTTCTGCTTACCTAGGTGGGGGGCTTCTTTATGCTTCAATTTTGATGTTAAAAGAGCTTATCCAAATAAAAGACCACTCTAGCTCATCAAAAGGGATGATTTTTGCACTTATTGGATTTATTCTTGCTCTATCTATAGGAGTTTATCTACTGTTGACTTTGGGTGGATTTACAACAGGTTCACTATTTTTGGAATTCAAAGAGATTCACTACTCTTTTGCACTCTTTGGTTGGATATCTCTTCTTATAGTTTCGGTCTCTTTTCAAGTTATTGAGATGTTCTATATTACTCCTAAATACCCAAACTTTATGAGTAAATATCTTACACTTTCTATTTTTACATTACTTATAATGAAAAGCATTTCACTTATAATAGGAATAGATAGTCAAGCCATTACGCTACTTATATTTACTCTTTTTATACTCTATGCATCAATCACACTACATCGACTATATAAAAGAAAGCGTCCAACATCTGATGCAACTGTATGGTTTTGGAGATTGGGAATGGGGCTACTCATAGTTAGTATGAGTATAACCTCTATTGGTCTATTTATAACACTAAATCATCAACTAGAGCTAATAAGCTATCTAACATTTATAGGATTTGCACTCAGTGTTATTTTTGCAATGGTTTATAAAATCGTTCCCTTTTTAACATGGTTTCATCTCTCAAACCAAGGCTATATGGAAGCACCTATGATGCATGATGTCATACACCCTAAAAAAGCAAAGATTCATTTTTATATACATGTAGCAATGTTAAGTCTATGGACAGTTGCTCTTACTTTAGATATCATAATATTAAATATATTGGGGAGTATCACAATTATAGCCTCATTTGGCTGGCTACTTTATAATCTTATCTTTGCAGTTAAAAAGTATAACTACACACAAAAACATACAGAGAAATTTGAGTGGTAAAAGAGGTCTCTACCTCTTGACTCTTTGGGTAGAATCAAAGAGTCAGATAGAGAATTAGATAGAAATTAATTTCTATCTAAACAGTTCAAGTCACTAAAGGCTTGCTCCAAACGTTTAACAACAGAAACCTCTCCTTCACGTAACCATTTACGAGGATCATAATACTTCTTATTTGGATTATCTTCGCCTTCAGGATTTCCAATTTGCCCCTGAAGATACGCATGATATTGAGCTACATAACCACGAACACCATCCCAGTATGCCCACTGTGTATCAGTATCAATATTCATCTTAACAACACCATACCCTATCGCTTCACGAATATCAGAAAGTTCTGAACCAGATCCACCATGAAAGACAAAGTCTACAGGTTTTTCAGGGGTATTAAACTTCTCTTGTATGTATTTTTGAGAGTTATCTAAAATAGATGGAGTCAAAACAACATTACCTGGTTTGTAAACACCATGAACATTACCAAACGAAGCCGCTATCGTAAACATTTTAGAGACTTTCATCAGCTCTTCATAGGCATATGCCACCTCTTCTGGCTGAGTATAGAGTAGAGAGTTGTCAATGTCAGTATTATCAACACCATCCTCTTCTCCACCTGTTACACCCAACTCTATCTCTAGTGTGATACCAATTTTGCTCATTCGCTCTAAATAAGCTTTACAGGTAGCAATATTCTCTTCAATTGGTTCTTCTGAAAGATCAATCATATGTGAAGAAAAAAGTGGTTTTCCAAACACTTCAAAATGTTTTTCACTTGCATCTAAAAGAGAATCAATCCAAGGTAACAATTTACGTGCAGCATGATCGGTATGCAAGATAACAGGCACACCATAAGCTTCGGCTACAGTATGAACATGTTGAGCTCCTGCAATGGTTCCCAAGACAGCTCTTTTATCGCTAGGCATACCTTTACCTGCGTAAAACTCTCCACCACCGTTTGAAAACTGAATGATGACAGGAGAATTTACCTTTGAAGCAGATTCAAGTACTGCATTAAGGGATGATGTTCCCACTACATTAACCGCAGGAATCGCAAACCCTTCCTCTTTTGCTATTGCAAATAGTTTTTGAACATCTTCCCCGCTCAAAACACCACATGGCAAACTATCTAATACTTTTTGGCTCATTTTCTATACTACCTTTAAATTTTTTTTGTTATTTTACTGTAAAGTTAGAGATATTTGCAGACTTTCTTAGTTTTTTACTTAATTTTTCTAACTTTGTTTGGACTTTCTCTAAACGAATTTTTTTAATAATCTCCGCCTTAACCATCTCAAAGGGGATATTCCCCCCCTCTTTTTTATCTTCAAGATAAATAACATGGTAACCAAACTGTGTTTTTATAGGAATAAGAGATATCTCTCCTACCCTTAAAGAGAAGGACTCCTCTGAAAACTCTGGTACCATCTGCTCTCGAATAAACCAATCAAGCTCTCCACCATACTTTTTACTTGGTCCAATAGAGCGTTCTTTTGCCAGCTGAATAAAGCGACGAGCCAAATTCTCTCTCTTTGTGTGTTGAAGTTCCCGAATAATAGATCTCGCCTCCTCTTCTGTCGCCAATAAAATATGGCGAACCTTAACAGAAGCAGGTTCATTAAATTTTTGATGATGATCTCTATAATAAATTTTAGCCTCTCTATCATCAACAACAATCTCTTCTGCTTTATCTTTTAGCCAATAGTTCAACATCAGATTCTCTTTCATACGTTGAAGCTCTTGAATAAAATCTGGACGACGCTGAATATTCCCTTTCTTTGCATCTTCCAAATATAGTCTTCTATCTATCAGTTTATTAACCACTATCTTTTTATCTTTAAGACTTAAAGCATCATAATTTGCTCGTCTAACTTCTTTGACAACAAAGTCATTAGCCTCCGCTTTAGTAATTGCTGAACCGTTAACTGTTGCAACAATATCTGTAGCCAAAAGAGATGCCATAAAAAGGGGGAGCGAAATAAAGAGTCTAAAAACATTTTTCATTTTTTACCTTAAATCAGAAATATCTTAAATCTGAAGATTATAACATAAAATAGTAAATGATTTATAAACCATTTCAACCAGTCTTAAGTCTTCAACTATACTATACTTTCTAAAAAAGTTAAATAATCATGAGTAGAAAAAAAATAAAAAAAGCAACAAAAAAAGAGATAGAAGAGATTAGAACACTATTTTTGGAACACTATCCAGATTCATTAACCGAATTAAACTATAGAAATCTCTATGAGCTACTTATTGCAGTAATGCTCTCTGCCCAATGTACCGATAAACGTGTTAACATTATTAGCCCTGCTCTCTTTGAAGCTTATCCTAGCCCTATTACACTTGCTAATGCTGATTTAGATGAAGTAAAATCTTATATTAACAGCTGTTCTTTTTACAATAATAAAGCCAAGAATCTTATAAAAATGGCTCAAACAGTAATTGAAAACTATAATGGAGAGATACCGTTAGATCAAAAAGAGCTCATTAAACTGGCAGGGGTGGGACAGAAAACAGCACATGTCGTTATGATAGAGTATACGGGAGCCAATCTTATGGCAGTAGATACCCATGTATTTCGAGTAGCACACCGCCTAGGACTAAGCGATGCGACAACTGCTACTAAGACAGAAGAGGAGTTAACCAAAAAATTTAAAACGAATCTTCATCTACTTCATCAAGCCATGGTACTCTTTGGACGCTACAAATGTAAAGCAGTCAAACCTGAATGCGAAGAGTGTTTTATGGCAGAGCACTGCAGAACTTCTGAAACTTTTAGAGTTTAGCAATAACCTCTTCAACTACCTCAAAAATTTTACCTATAGAGTCAAGCTTTACCCTTTCTCGGGTTGAGTGAGGCGAGACAATAGTTGGACCAATTGATGCAAACTTCATATTAGGATAACGTTCAAGTAAAACACCACACTCTAGTCCTGCGTGAATCGCTTCATATTTACTCTCTCCAAATACCTTTTTCATTGCATCATTAACAGAGGATGTAAAATTATTAATTTCGGGTTTCCAAGCTGGATACTTATACTCAATTGAAGTGTTAAAACCATATTTTAACAATAGCTCTTCAGTATGTTGATTTATACTCTCTAGCCCTTTATCATTCATAGCTCGAGAACTTGCTTCTATCTCTGCTTTGCCCTCTTTGAAATTAACAATCGCAAGATTAATACTACTATCAGGAAGATTAAACTCTTTATTATAGGCATGAACACCTGTTTTAAACTCCTGAAGAAGATGCAAGAAATCATCACTATCATAGAGATTTAAATCTCTGTCTAGTTGCTCTACTTCAACCCAATGATTTCCATTTAGTTCTGTTTTAGAAGAGAGTTCCATCACAATATTAGCAGGAATGGAGTTACGACGTTCTCCTCCATGACAGCTTGAAAGAAGCACCTCTTTATCTTGAAGATAATCGGCTAAAATTTTAATAGCATTTGGAATATTTTTATCTATATCTACTCCAGAATGTCCACCATCCAAATCTACAACACTCAACTTATAGTTATAAAGATAAGAGGGTTCACGCTCTAATTTATAAAACTTCTGCTCTGCCAAGATATCCGCACCACCAGCACAACCAATACAGACTATCCCTTCATCCTCGAAATCGATATTAAGCATATATTCACTGGTTAGCTCTAACTCTATACCACCTGCACCAATCAAACCAACCTCTTCATCAGAAGTTAAAAGAAACTCTAGTTCTGCTCCCTGCTCCATCAGTACCATCATCATCGCTATGGCTACTCCATTATCTGCACCCAAAGAGGAATCTTTTGCATACATCCACCCCTCTTCAGTATAGGTTTCAATAGTGGGTGCATTACCCATACAAACCATGTCGTAGTGTGCTTGTAGAGCCAATTTAGGATTCCCTTTTCGAAACAAAATATTTTGTAAATCATCACTATAGATTGTATAATCACACTTTTTTGCAAAATCTATTAAATAATGAAAGAGAGCCTCGCTATTTTGGCTACAGTGGGGTACTTTTGTTAAACTTATAAAATAATTAATTATCTTTTCTTGCATCTCTTCTCTTTTTTAAGATATTATATCA
>Ga0256827_10001269_pt1 | contig 16094 bp, 14 predicted proteins | sample CV84metaG_FD_185977 | JGI IMG/M metagenome (GOLD analysis project Ga0256827, IMG submission 185977) | Hydrothermal vent microbial communities from East Pacific Rise, Pacific Ocean - CV84 | ecosystem: Environmental > Aquatic > Marine > Hydrothermal vents | place: Pacific Ocean: East Pacific Rise... | reverse complement strand
TTTATTGCCGTAGATTATTTAGTTTATACAAATGAAGTTATAAAAAATATTTGGGAATCCTACCCAATTCCGCTAATTGTAAGTTTGATTTTAATTGCAACAATTTCAATTATCTATTTTATGAAAAACTTACTTCAAATTCAAGATAATATGAAAATCAAAGCGAGAGCCAAATTTGTAGGAATTTACCTACTTTTTACAATTCTATTTTTTAATATCTTAGAAAAACAAAACCTTTCAAATGTTTCAGATAATATTTTTAATAATGAACTTGCAAAAAATGGAACTTACTCCCTATTTTCAGCTTTTAGAAATAATGAGCTAGATTATAATGAGTTTTATAAAACTTTGGATAAAAAAGTAATGTTTGAAAACCTAGCTAGACTTGAAAAATTCGATGACACAAAACCCAAACTTTTTACCTCTAAAAATCAGGAAAATAGAAAAAATGTGATGTTAATTATGGTAGAAAGTTTGAGTGCTTCTTATATGGGAATCTATGGAGCGAAACATAATATTACTCCGCACTTAGATGCTTTGGCTAAAAAGTCTATTTTCTTTGATAATTTGTATGCGACGGGAACTAGAACCGTACGAGGAATGGAAGCAGTCACTCTGTCAATTCCACCAACCGCAGGACGAAGCATTATAAAAAGACCAAAAAATGACAATATGGATTCTATCGGAGAAGTATTTCAAAAATTTGGATATGAAAATAAATTTATTTATGCTGGACACGGCTACTTTGATAATATGAATGAATTTTTTTCCAAAAACGGCTTTTCAATTATCGATAGATTAGATTTCAAAGATGATGAAACTACATTTGCAAATGCTTGGGGAGTTTGCGATGAAGATTTACTAACTCGAAGTTTGAAAGAAGCTGATAAATCATTTGAAAGCGGAAAGCCTTTTTTCAACTTTATTATGACAACTTCAAATCACCGACCATTTACTTATCCCGATGGAAAAATTGATATTCCAAGTCATTCTGGAAGATTTGGAGCAGTCAAATATACAGATTTTGCAATTCACCAATTTCTAGAACAAGCTAAAAGTAGAAAATGGTTTAAAGATACAATTTTTGTAATTATTGCAGACCACAACGGAGCGAGTGCGGGAAAAAATTCACTACCAATTTATAGATATAAAATCCCACTTTTTATCTATTCTCCTGCAAATCTTGAACCAAAAACAGTTTCTAAACTATCTTCTCAAATTGATACTTTGCCAACAATTTTTGATATTTTAGGATTTGAATATAAAGCAAGATTTTATGGAAACTCTATTTTGAAAGATGATTTTGTTGAACGAGCTTTTATTGGAAACTACCAAAAACTAGGCTATCTGAAAAATGATATTTTATATTTTCTAACTCCAGATAAAAGAGCTCATAAAATGAAAGTTGAGAATCTAGGTTTGAAAAGTGTTCAATATTCAGAACAGAATATTTCAGACGATGAGGTTAAGGATATTTCAACATATTATCAATCCGCTTCATATTTTTATAGAATTCAATAAAATGAAAATAATAAATCTAGACTCAACCTCATCGACTCAAAATTATCTTATTAATTTAGTGAAGAAAGATAACTTATCTGAAAATATTGCTGTTGTTTCAAAAGTACAAACAGATGGTATTGGAAGTCGTGGTAATAATTGGATTGGAGAAAAAGGCAATCTCTTTTTTTCTATTGCAATGAAAAAAGATTTGTTACCGATAGATATTCCGTTACAATCATTTTCAATATATTTCTCATATATTTTAAAAGAGATATTGGCTTTAGAAAATCCACAGCTATTTTTAAAATGGTCAAATGATTTTTATATTGAAAATCTAAAAGTTGGCGGAATTGTAACAAATATTGTCAGAGATTTTATTATTATTGGAATTGGAATAAATACTGTAAAAAGCTCTGAATTTGGTGTTTTGAAAACTACATTATCAAACCTAGAAATTGTAGAAAAATATATTTTAGAAATTAAGAAAGCTCAAAACTGGAAATATATTTTTCAAAGGTATTCTAAAGAGTTTGACAAAAGTAGAATTTTTTCTACACATATCCAAGGTAAAAAAGTATCTCTGAAAAATGCAAAACTTAATTTCGATGGTTCAATTACAATTCAAGGCAAACAGATTTTTAGTTTAAGGTAAAACACTTTTTTAAAAAATATAGGAATTTCAGATTAATTAATTAAATATTTAATTAGTTAATTATCATAAGACTAAGCCTGAAATTACCTGTTTTGTAAGGTCTCCACCATAGAGCAAAAGTGCATTTTTATTTTTTTGCATATCGGTAAAATCGACATTTTAAATTTCATTAAGAAATTTTAAGTTTAAAAGTAGTATTTCTATACTTTGGAGAAAAATAAATTTGGATTTAACACTTAGTTTAAGGTTGGGATTCTGTTTTTACATAAGGTAAAATTATTAAAATACAGTGTTTTGAATGATTTTGGTATATTTATTGAGAAAACTGTGCTTTTTTGTTATTTGTTATGTTATTTGAACACTTTTAGAACTAACTTATGCGCTTAAGAAACTGACTGGTTTTAGCCCTAAATTGCTAATATTTTTTTGTCTCTTATCATAGGGCAATTTAGCATTTTTAAAATTGTAATGTCGGTTAAATGGGGGTTTAATTTTTCTTAAATATATCAAAAATACTTTAAGGTTAAAAGCACTTTTTGACACATTATCGGGCTTTGACCCCCGATAATATCTGATTTAGTTAGTTCTCACAGATATATTAAAGATGAGGTTTATAAAATATCTTTTGGCATTCCGATAATATTATATCCGCTATCGACATAGTGAGTTTCGCCTGTTACACCTTTTGATAAGTCGCTCAAAAGATACATTGCACTGCCGCCAACATCTTCAATAGAGACATTTCGATTTAGCGGAGAATGAGCTTCATTCCATTTTAAAAGATTTCTAAAATCACCAATTCCACTCGCAGCTAAAGTCTTAATTGGTCCAGCACTTAAAGCATTAATTCGAATTCCTTCAGCTCCTAAATCTACTGCTAAATATCTGACAGTAGCTTCAAGGGCAGCTTTTGCAATTCCCATTACATTATATTTTGGTACAAATTTTTCAGCCCCATAATAAGTGAGAGTTAAAACCGAACCGCCTTTATTTAAAATGGGTAAAAGTTTTTGAGTGATTCCAATTAGGCTATAAACTGATACATTCATTGCCATTGTGAAATCTTCTTCTAAAGTATCAACGGTTCTACCAGATAAAGCTCGTTTTGGAGCGAAAGCGATTGAATGCACGATAAAATCAATCTTACCCATTTTTGCCTCAACTCTTTCTAGCAATTTATCCATATCTTCAGGATTTGTTGCATCGAGTGGGATTACAGTTTCACTACCAAAATCTTTAGCAATAGGTTCAACTCGTTTTTTAACCGAATCATTTAAATATGTAAAGCCGAGTTCAGCTCCATTTTCATTAGCAACTTTTGCAATTCCATAAGCGATTGAATGCTTATTTGCCAATCCAATTATTAGCCCTTTTTTTCCTTTTAAAAACATCTCATATCCTATATATAACTTGTTAAAATATTTTAGCAAAATATTGAGAATATTTAGATAATAATCAATTCACTCTCTTTGATTGCTAATCCTAATTCAATTTTAATAAAATTATTCAAATCAGCATCTTCGATATTTGAAACATATAGAAACTCAATTTCTTTTGTTTCAAGTTCTCGACCGTAAAGAGAAACAATATTCAAGGTTTCAATATTTGTATTTTCAGTTGAAATGCTTTCAATAAATTTAGTTCTAACAGTTTCTTCAACTTCAGGTTCCCAGATTCTTGCATATTCAATATCTGAAGGTGTTTTAAAAGTTAAACCTCCAATATTTGGATAGTTTTCCTCATCGCCATCAAGCCACTTTTCCCATTCTGAAACGGTCGATGGATAAATAGTTTCGTAATGTGTAAAAACCTTGACAACAGAAATAACACCTTTTAACATCTCAATTTTCAGAGTGAAAATAGGTTTATCGTCGTCGATATTTTCAGAGGCATACACATTATAAATATTTAAATCATCATCTAATTTAATAGTTCCGATTGAAGTTATATAGCCTTTGAGAATTTTTGGAGGTAACATATTTAGAGAATCTCGATTCAAAAGTAATCTAGTTGAAATTGACTCTAAATCAATAATTCCGCCAAGCCTAATATCTAAAGGTAGCTCTTGGATAGGTCGCTTACTTTTTTGTTTAGCGAAAAACCATAATAGAATTCCAATAATGAGAATAAAAGCAACTACAATATAAGTACCATTTATTGCAGGAGTATATTTTGGTAATTTTCTTTTTTGTTGATTAAAATAATCTTGTGCGGGAGGTTGAGTATTTGAGGTTCTAAAATTATGACTTGTAGAGTTCGTAGGTGAAACTGGTGCAAAATATTTTTTTTGAGATTCTACAACTTTTTCAACTTCCTTACTTTCTCTATATTGTCGAAAACTTTTTTTTGCTCGACTCTGTTTCATTTTCAAATCTCGAGCTTTATCAAAACTAGTTCTGCCTCGAGATTTTGAAATTTTCTTAGTCTGTTTGAAACTCTGCTTTTTTGACAGTAATTTGCTTCCACCCCAACCGCTTCTCTTTTTAGCATCTAAATTTGAGCTAAAAAAAGATAAAAGTAGGACAATTGCAAAAACCGATGAGGTTATTCTCATTTTAAACTCTCAATAGCTGTTTTCAAATTCTCTTGTTTAAAAATATAACTTCCCGAAACTACAATATCAACACCCGCATCTTTTAACTCTTGAATATTCTTATCATTTACTCCACCATCAATTTCTATAAGTGTTTTCAATCCTTGAGCATTTATCATCTTTTTAAGTCGTTTTGCTTTTTCTACAACTGATGAAATAAATTTTTGACCGCCAAAACCTGGATTTACACTCATTAAAAGAACCATCTCTAAATCTGGTAGCAGATATTCAATATCTTCAACTCGACTATGAGGATTCAAAACTACCGCAGGTTTTATATTTAACTCTCGAATTCTTTGAATAAGTCGGTGGGGGTGCTTTTCTTCTTCAATGTGAAATGATATATATTCAGGTTTCAAAGGAGCAAATAGTTCTACAAAAAAACTATTATTTTCAACCATCAAATGAATATCAAGAGGTTTTGTTGCACTTTTTGCTATGGCACTAACGACGGGAGGTCCAATTGTCAGGTTTGGAACAAAATGCCCGTCCATAACATCAACGTGAATTAAATCGCAACCTGCATTACAAATTGCTTGAACATCTCTACTTAAATTTCCAAAATCAGCGGATAAAAGGCTTGGAGCTACTAACATTTTTTCTCTTTTCTAAAATTATATCAATTTCAAGAGTATCATTTATTGGAGTTACTAAATAAGTACTAAAAAACAATAAATTTCGGAGCTGACTAAATACTTAATGTGAATTCCAAAAAGATATAATTATAAAAATATAATGATAAAAAGGCAATCAATGAATTTTGAAGTTGTTATCGGATTAGAAGTCCATACTCAATTAAACACAAATACGAAACTTTTCTGCTCGTGTCCAACAAGTTTTAATGAGAGAGAAAATAAAAATACTTGCCCAACTTGTCTAGCTCTTCCAGGGGCTTTACCAGTTATAAATAAAAGTGCGGTTCAGAAATCTATCCAACTTGGAACAGCAGTAAATGCAACGGTAAATAAACATTCAACATTTGACCGAAAAAACTATTTCTACCCAGACTCGCCGAGTGCCTACCAAATCACTCAACTTTACAAACCGATTGTAGAAAATGGATATATCGATATTGCAAATCGTCGAGTCACAATCGATAGAGCCCATCTTGAAGCTGATGCGGGAAAAAATATTCACGAATCTAGCTATTCAAAAGTTGATTTGAATCGTGCGGGAACTCCACTTTTGGAAATTGTAACTGCTCCCGATATGAGAAGTTCAGATGAGGCGATTGAATATTTGAAAAAACTTCACTCAATTATTCGGTATGTGGATATTTCAGATGCAAATATGCAAGAGGGTTCATTTCGATGTGATGCGAATGTTTCAATTCGACCAAAAGGCGATGATAAACTTTACACAAGAGTTGAGATAAAAAATATTAACTCATTTAGATTCATTCAAAAAGCGATAGATTATGAAGTTGAAAGACAAATCGAAGCTTGGGAAGATGGAGTTTATGATTCTGAAGTTTGGCAAGAAACTCGCCTTTACGATTCTGTGAAAAATGAAACTCGAAGTATGAGAGGAAAAGAGGAAGCTGCGGATTATAGATATTTTCCTGAACCTGACCTTTTGGAAGTTGAAATTCCCGATGAGGTTATGGCAAAATTCTCACAAATCCCTGAATTACCAACTGAAAAAGCGGAACGATTTCAGACAGAGTTGAAAATTTCTGAATATGATTCTGGAGTGATTAGTGCAGTTCGCGAATTAGCAGACTTTTTTGAAACTATGTTGAAACTCGGAGCATCTACAAAAAACTCTGTTTCTTGGCTAACTTCTGAATTATTGGGTCGATTGAATAAACGAAATCTTGAAATCACCTCATCGCCTGTCAATTCTGAAAAGATGGCAGATTTAGTTAAAGCGATTGATGAAAAAGTTATCAGTGGAAAAGCGGGTAAAGATATTCTTGATTATTTGATGGACAATGATATTTCAGTTGATGCAACTATTGAAAAACTCGGTTTAAAACAGGTAAATGATGATGGTGCAATTCTGAAAATCATCGACGAAATCATTGCAAATAATTCTGATAAAGTTGAGCAATATCGAGGTGGAAAAGATAAACTTTTTGGTTTCTTTGTTGGTCAAGTTATGAAAGCTAGTAAAGGGAGTGCGAATCCTCAAAAAGTAAATCAACTTCTGAAAGAGAAGCTATAAAAACTGGAAAGATTATCGAGCTTGACAAGTAGGTTCTTATCTTCGTGCTTGACACGGAGATTTAATTAAAAAAGGAAAATTACAAATGGAATATTTACAAGGTGTTTTAGTTTTTCATATTATCTCTTTTATCTCGTGGTTCGCAATGCTCTTTTATCTTCCGCGACTTTTTGTTTATCACTCTGAAAATTCAGAAAATGGCGGATTTACAAAAGTTGTCAAGATTATGGAATTCAAACTATTTAAATATATTGGTGTTCCCGCAATGTGGAGTACAATTTTAAGTGGTGCATATTTAGGATATTTTGGCAGTTTTTTTGAAAATTGGAATTGGCTGATTTTAAAACTCATCTTTGTAGTATCTTTGGTTTGCTACCAAATATATCTCAATATATTACGATTGAAACTTGAAAAAGATGAATGTATAAAATCAGGAAAATTTTTCAGAGTTATAAACGAGTATCCAACAATTATTATGATTTTCATTGTTTATCTAGCAATTTTTAAACCATTCTAATCTACTCGTTTTTTTATCAGTTTAAAAATATTATTGAATCTTTTCAATTCTTTTTTATCTTTGCCTCTGATTAAATATCCATAATTTTGATTCAACCCTTTTTTTGTTAAAGGGTTGGATAATAAATATAAAATATCATTGTCTATAATTATGAAATTTAAATTCATTTCAGTATTTTGCAAACCTGAAAGTTGAAATATCTCAATATTTTGGTAGATTTGCATTTTTGAAATTAGAGATTTTCTATTTTTATCTAGAATGATTTCTGCTGAAACCTCATCGTTATTTACAAACTTACGAATTAATCTGAATATCTGTTGTGAAGAAAGTTCAGACGACACTATTTTAATATTTTTGGCGGTTCTCAAATCTCTTTTTATCCAATATAAGAAATAGTGGGTTTCATCAGGGCACAGAAATATTTGAGATGAAAAAACTTTTAAAAAAGATATAAGAATTATGATTAATATTTTCATACTTATTTATATAACTTTTAACCTTTTATTAAATTAAGACTTTTACTCATCTCTTTTGGCACTTTAATATTTAATAGTTCTAAAATTGTTGGGGCAATATTTTTCAAAGAACCATTTTTGACTTTCTGAACCTCATCATCAATTACAAAACACCACACATCACCGACGGTATGATTTGTCAAAGTTTCGCCTTGTTCATTTTTCATTTCTTCACAATTTCCGTGGTCGCTAGTCAAAACAACTGAAAAACCTGTTTCTTTAGCTTTTTTAAGAAGTTTTCCAATTTGAGTATCCACAGTTTCGACAGCTTGAATTCCAGCATCAAAATTTCCTGTATGTCCGACCATATCGCCATTTGCATAATTCACTACAATAAATGAAAAATCTTTGTCCATAGATTCTAAAATATGGTTTGTGATTTTTTCAGCACTCATCGAGGGTTGCAAATCGTAGGTTTTCACTTTCGGACTATCAACCAAAATGCGAGTCTCATTTTCAAAAGGTTCTTCAATTCCACCGTTAAAGAAAAAAGTGATATGAGCATATTTTTCAGTTTCAGAGATATGAAGTTGAGAAAGTCCAGCTTTTGAAATTGTTTCTGAAAGTCCATTTTTTGGAATATCTTTCTCAAATATTATCGGATATGGAAAGCTCTCCTGATATTTTGTCATTGTAGAAATGTGAATCTCTTTAAAATCTCTTTGAAATTCTGAAAAATCTTTATCTCCAAAAGTTGTGATAATTTCTCTAGCTCGGTCTGAACGAAAATTATAAAAAATCAGAGAATCGCCATTTTCAAAACCATTATAATTTTCAAAAGCGACAGGTTCAATAAACTCATCATTTTCACCTTTTTTATATGATTCTTGAATATATTCTAAAGGCGAAAGTTTAGTTTTTGGAAAACTTTCAGAAATAGCTCGATAGCCCTTTTCAACTCGCTCCCATCTTTTATCTCTGTCCATTGTAAAAAATCTACCCGAAATTGAAGCGATTTGAATTTTTGACCCAAATTTTTCTAAAAGTTCAGAAACATATTTTGCCGATGAGGTTGGAGAAACATCACGACCATCTGTAATTATATGAATAATTGGGTTTTTGCCATTTTTCAAGATAATTTCAATTAAGCCGAAAAGATGTTGAATATGAGAATGAACTCCGCCATCACTTAAAAGTCCGACAAGATGAATATTCTGACTTTTCAGCATTTTTTGAATGACTAGATTTTTTTCTAAAGTTTTGTCGTCGATAGACTTTGAGATTTTTACTAAATCTTGATAGAGGACTTGACCGCTACCAATACTCATATGACCGACTTCGCTATTTCCCATTTGTCCATCTGGTAATCCTACACTTAAACCGTAAGTTGAAATCAAACCGTAAGGTACATTTTGAAAAAGATAATCGTAAGTTGGTTTTTTCGCATTATAAAAAGCATTGAATTCTGTTTTTTCACTAAATCCGATGCCGTCCGTAATTATTAAAATTGCTTTTTTCATATAGATTTCATCTCTCCCCAATTTTTTCCAACTTTCGCATTAACAACAATAGGAACTTTCAACTTTAAGCCAGTTTCCATATTTCTTTTAAAAATAGTTAGATATTCCTCAATAAATTCATCTTTAATTTCAAAAATAAGTTCATCGTGGATTTGTAAAAGTAATTTAGAATCAAACTTTTTAGCAATGATTTTTTCGTGTATTTTCAACATTGCTAATTTAATTAAATCAGCAGATGAACCTTGAAAAAGAGTATTAAAAGAGGCTCGTTCAATAGATGCTTCAACTTGTTGGTAGCGACTTGAAGATTGATGTTCATATTGAAAATATCGTTTGCGACCTAGGATAGTTTCAAGATATTTTTCAGTTAAGACTTTTCTATGTATTTTAGTTTGGAACTCATCAAGGTTTTGAAAAGTCTCAAAATAGTTAGAGATAATATCTCCAGCTTCGGCTAATGAAATTCCTAAGGTTTCAGAAAGTTTCTTTGAACCCATTCCATAAAGAAGACCAAAATTTACAGTTTTTGCGACATTTCTTTCAATATTTAATTTTTGAGCAACGACAGAATGAATATCTTCACCATTTCTAAAAGCTTCAACCATAACCTCATCTTTAGAAAAATGAGCAAAAAATCGTAATTCAATTTGAGAATAATCTAGAGAAAGTAAAGAATATCCCTCTTTTGCTACAAATATTTTTCTGATTCCACTTCCAACAGGAATATTTTGAAGATTTGGATTTTGACTTGTGAGTCTTCCTGTGACAGTTCCAGTTTGTCCAAAACTTGTATGAATTCGCCCTTTTTGACCTAATACTTTTAAAGGTTTAATATAAGTTGAAAGAATTTTTGCAAGAGAACGATATTCAAGAATTTTTGCGATAATTGGATAATCGCCTTTTATAGAGTTTAGAGTTGCTTCATCAGTTTTTCGCTTTGGAGTTTCAATATCTAATCTGTCAAACAGAATATTACCTACCTGTTTTGGCGAGTTTAAATTAAAAGTATCCCCAGCGAGTTTGTAGATTTCAGTTTCAATTTGTAATATTTTATCTGAAAAATCATTTTCGAGATTTTGTAAAGTGTCTAAACTGACTTGAATTCCAACTTGTTCCATTTCAAAGAGAGCTTCAGAAAAAGGCATTTCTAGAGTTTTTGCAAGTTTCAAAAGTTTATTAGATAAGTTTTCTGTAAAGAATTTATAAAGTTTAAAAGTGGCTATAACATCTTCGACAGCATAAGTGGAAGCGACATCAATTTCAACTGATGAAAAATTATCTCCAGTTTTAACTAAATCTTTAAATTTTATTTTTCTATGCTTGAGTAGATTATAAGAAAGATTATCTAAAGATATAGATTCTGAAGAGTTATAAAGCCAAGCTAAAATCATTGTGTCAGAATATAAAGGTAATTTGACCCCTAAATTATTAAAGACAATATGCTTATCAAATTTAAAGTTATGCCCAACTAATTTATAATTTGAAAGTAATTCTAAAAGCTCTTTTGCTTCTGTTTCAGAAATTTGCTCATTATCAAAAAGTAAAGATGTGTTTTGATTGTGATTTATCGGTACATAATATCCGCCGACCTCATCGAAAGCAAAACTAAACCCTACGATTTTGTCCTCAAACTGATTGACTCCCGTTGTTTCTGTGTCAAAAGCTATAATTGTTCTTTGTGGAATTCCTTGAATCACTTTTTTTGCATCATCAAAATTATCTAAGATTGTAGTTTTAAAAGTGAAATTCCATCTATCTTTTTTTTCAACTTCAGAATGAGAAATAAAACCTGAATTTATTAGATATTTCAAAGAATCCTGAATATCGTGGAATATCATTTCGTCAATCAAAACTGAAAGTGGCTGTTCTACAACTCTACCAGTTTTTGGTAAAGTGAGAGATATATCCTGCTTGAGAGTTACAAGCTGTTTAGATAAAACGGCATCATCTTTACCTAAAAGTAATTTTTTTGCGATTGCTTTTGTTGTATTATCTAAATTATTATAGATATTATCAAGAGTTTCAAATTCTGATAACAGTTTTGAAGCGGTGACTTTTCCAATCCCTTTTACCCCCGAAACATTATCGACAGCATCACCAACCAAAGCTTGATAATCTATAAATTGATGAGGTTGAACCTTATATTTTTTGTAGCAGTCTTCAGCATTGAAAATATTATATTTTCCGCTATCGTTTCTTAAAATATGAATATTTTGAGAAAGCAACTGAATAAAATCTTTATCTTCTGAAAGAATATAAACTTTATCCCCTAAATCTGAATATTTTTTTGAAAGTGTTGCAATAATATCATCAGCTTCATAATGATTTTTTTGAGCAGTTGGAAATCCCATCTTTTCAAGCCATTCTAAAATAATCTTAAATTGTGAATTGAAAGTTTCTGGAGTTGAACCTCGATTGATTTTATAATCAGGTGAAATATCTTTCCGAAAATTTTTACCCTCGCCCTCAAGTGCAAAAATCAGATGTTGGACTGAAAAGTTTTTTTGAAAGTTCTGAATCGTTTTAATAAATCCAGTCAGAACATTTGTCGGCTGACCCTCTCTGTTTGCTACTAATGGAATTGCATAATATATTTTAAATAGCACTCCGTAAGTATCTACGATATAAATATCTCTTTTTCCCAATGTTACTCGCTTTTTAATAATTATAACAAATATCCTTAGGCACTTACTAAATATTTTAGTTTATTTGTTCGCAAAATGTTTTAATACTGTATAATTCAAACTAATTTTATTATTGGAACTTAAATGAAGATATATGCTCTTTGCGATAAGCTGACATTGGAAAAAAGAGAAATTTCTCTAAAAAAATTTATTCAAATATCAAAAAATGCGGGTGCTAATATTATTCAATATAGAAATAAAGTTTTTGATTCCGATGAGGTTGAAACTGACTTAAAAATTATTAGAAAATATTGGGATAAAACTTTGATTTTAAATGACTATTTAGATTTTCAAGATTTGGTAGATGGCTATCATATCGGGCAAGAGGATTTAGAAAAATATAAATCAATTGAAAATATTCGCAGTATTATAGGTAAAAAAATATTAGGTTTATCAACTCATAACGAAACTGAAATTTTAGAGGCAAATAGTTTAGATTTAGATTATATCGGACTCGGAGCTTATAGAAATACAGGAACAAAAAGAGTTTCAAATATTTTAGGTCAAGAGATTGATAAGTTAGCAAAGCTTTCAAAACACGATGTTGGAATTATTGGCGGAGTGAAATTAACAGATAAATTTGAGAATGCAAAATATCTAGTTATTGGAAGTGGGCTATTATGAATATTATAAATACCTATTGGATTGGAAAAACTGACAAAGATGATTTTGCCAAAATTGAAAACCACCTCATCAAAATATCCTCGAAATATTCTAGAATTTCTCAAACTTCAATTATAAATAAAGATATTTTGAAACGACAAAGTGGCGGAAATATTCCTGAAATTGAACAAAGCTATTCAAATGCTTTAGACAAATATATTTCAAATAATGATTTCAATATTATTCTTGACCCGTTAGGCAAAGAGATGGAAACTGAAACTTTTGCTAAGATTTTTGATGAAAATTCTAAGATTAACTTTTTTATCGGAGGTGCTTATGGTTTTAATAGAGACTTTATAAAAAAAGGTAATTTAGTTTTGAGTTTATCCAAATTGACAATGAGTCATAAAGTTGCAAAGATTATGCTCTTTGAACAAATCTATCGAGCTTTGACAATTAATCATAATCACCCTTATCACAAATAATAGAATTCAAAATTTTGTAATTTATTGTAAAATATGAATAGAATTCGCAGACACGAACAAGTATTTAACACACAGGAGGAAAAATAGAAATGTATATTAAAAGATATAGTTTAGGTTCAATGCTTTTACTAACATTGATGGGCTGGGCAATCTTTGCCTTTATTTCACACGGTAACACGGGAGATATTGAAATTTTCAATGATTACTATATTCCAAGTATGCCTTTTGCAATTGCTTCTTTAATTCCAGCAGTTGCCTTATTTATTTTAACAATAAGTCATATGAGCTTTTATTCAATCGTTGAATATTTCAGAAATAGAAGTAGAAATTCAGATTTTGAAAAACTTGAAGAAGCTATCAGAATGAATTTAGCAGGTGAGACTGTGGATAAACCTGAATATAAAAGTTCTTTGTATAAAGATTTAGGCGAGCTTTTAAATATTTCAAAAGTCAAACTTCATAATCTAGCTGAATTGGACAATGGAAATAAGTTCCAAAAACTGACTCAAACTTTAACTGCAATTCAAAGAGGTGCAGTTTTAGAATTGGATTCAAGTGCTTCTTATCATATTAAAGAATTAAATTATTTTAATGCTTTGAAAAAAGACCCGAATATTGCTGAACAGATTCTTATGGAAAGAGGTTTCTATAATGATGAATTATATATCGAAGCTTTTAACCAACTTTGTAAAGTGAATACTTACCCAACAATTCAGAGATATATAAGATGGTTTAATATTGAAGCTCTTTTTAATATTTTAGCTAGAGTTGATATTGAAGAAGATGGAATTTCTTTAGAGCAAGATGAAATTGTCAGTCTTATAAATTCTGTAACTTTTACAAAAAATACTTACACAAAATTAGCTAAAGTTCTCCATTCTACAAATTTAAGTCCAGATTTTCGAATCGAGCTTTTCAAAAGTTTAATTGAAGTTTCAGATGATGCGGTTGAGGGTTACCTTTACACTTTACTAAATCTTGAAATGATAAGTGAGGCAGAAAGTATGATTTCAGAACTTCAAGCTGAACATTTAACTCATATTCGAGCATTTATTATTTTGAAAAAGGCAGATTCAACTCTTCTTGATATTGATTATTTTATTAAATAAAAGCAGAACTCTGTGTCAAGCACGAAGATGACAGTCTATTGTCATTATCGGGCTTGACCCGAAGATGACAGATATTTTAAATTTGTAGTTAGGAAATATATTTATTGATGAAAATTGAAAGTATGAAAATTATCAAAGCATTCAGAACTATTGAAGCTCCGCTTGGAATTGAAAAGTAGAATGAAAAAGTCAGTCCCAAAATTATTGCAGTTACAGAAAAAATTGTAGCTAAGCCGAGAGTTTGCAAAAATCCCCGTTTATATTGAAGTGCCGAAACAACAGGAATTATTATCAAAGCCCCAATTAAAAGTGAGCCGATGATATGGATTGAAAAAGCTATCAGCAAAGATACAAGAGTCAAAAATAGGAAATTCAAACCTTTGACTTTTATTCCCGAAACTTGAGCAACATCTTCATCAAGAGTCAAATAGATAAATTCGTAGAGGTAGAAAATCATTGTCAAAATTATCACAACTCCCGTAGAAGCGATAATTATCAAATCCAAATCGGTGATTGCAAGAATTGAACCAAAAAGATATGATAAAAGTGAAGTGTTGAAATTATCACTCAAACTTATCAAAATTATTGAAATTGACAAAGAACCTGATAGAAAAAGTGCCAAAAGTGAATCTGAATATATTTTCAGATATGTTCTTAAATATTCAATTAACCAAGCCAAAGTCAAAACGGTAATAATTGTAGTGATTGTCGGATTTATTCCCATAATAATGCCTGAAGCGATTCCCAAAAGGGAAATATGAGCTAAAGTATCAGCCAACATTGAAAATCGTTTTAAAACTACAAAAATCCCCAAAAGTGGAGAAACTAAACCGATAATAATTCCGACAGCAAAAGCTCGTTGCATAAAATCATATTGAAATATTTCTATCAATTTCTATACCTTTTTTGTAAAAAATTCATCAATAATAATAAATTTGCTACCATCTTGAGTATTCCGAACTTTCACATATTTATCGCTATATCGACTTCTCAATTTTTTTACAGCCAATTTTACAAGAATATCATCAAGAATTTTTGTTTTGAAAAAACCCTTAGAATCGATTTCGATAAAAACCTCATCTTTCAGATATTTTTCAATATTTTCATTCTGTTTTTTGATAAATTCGCCAATTTCAAGCTGAACTTTCAAACTGTATTTTGCACTAATCCAACTTTGCAAAATATACAAAATTGATTTATATCGATAGCCCTCCCGCCCAATTAGTAGCGGAGCATCTTTGCCGTCAAACAGAATAAAAAGAGTTTCAGAATTTAAAAGAGATATAGCGATTGTGTCAATTTCAAAACAGGTCAATTCCATTAAATGATAGATTTTTTCTTTTATCTCTTTTAAAATTGCCTGTTCATCTTCCTGATTATCTTGGTAGCCGATTTTATGAGAAATCTTCTGAAAAATCGTCTCTTTTTTATCGGAACTATTTCCAAAAATATCATCTTCACAATAGACATTCTTTAGATTAAGTTTTTTGATTTTGATAGAGGCTAAAATGATTACACTTTTTTTTCCAACACCAAAAATTCCTAAAACAGATTGTTGTAAAATAAAATAATCGACCTCATCATAATTGCAATCTAACTTTTTTGATGCTTTTAAAAGTGCGGTTTCTAAATCATCAGCCTCTATACTTATCATCTATTTTTGTTTGCTCTTTCCCAATTTCGGTTTTTGAGTTTTAGCCTCTTTTTCAAGTTTCTCTTTCTCAATTTTATCCGCTTTGATTTTTGCAAATTTGAAATTCACAATATATTGCTGACCGATTGAAAGCATATTATTTACAAACCAATA
>Ga0256827_10001268_pt1 | contig 16095 bp, 17 predicted proteins | sample CV84metaG_FD_185977 | JGI IMG/M metagenome (GOLD analysis project Ga0256827, IMG submission 185977) | Hydrothermal vent microbial communities from East Pacific Rise, Pacific Ocean - CV84 | ecosystem: Environmental > Aquatic > Marine > Hydrothermal vents | place: Pacific Ocean: East Pacific Rise... | reverse complement strand
TATATCATTTTATAAACTAATAAACAGGTAATAAATATTCTATATACTTGTTTTATGTAAAATAATTTTAAGGATAATAGATGAAAAAAATAATAAAAATTGGAGCGTTATCATTAGTGGTATCAGTTCTGTTGATAGGGTGTGGTAGTAATGGCTCATCTTATAGAGGTGACTCTGAACATCAAGATGATATGATTGATGTTAAAGAGTATCCATTATCGAAATTGACTCCTGAACTCAAAAATGCTATTGCTCATATGGGGAATGAGGAGAGATTGGCATATGATGTTTATCAAAATCTTTATAATTATCATATGAGTGAAAGTGGAACAGAGATAAAACAACTCAAAAATATTTCAGAAAAATCGGAGATTAAACATATAGGTATTGTTCAAGATATAGTAAAAAAGTATACTTTAAATCCAGAAGATGTAACTAATGTCATAGACCCTGTAGCTTCACGAGATGTAAAGTTTGAAGATATGCCAAGTGGAAAATATGATATTCCTGCTATTCAATCCCTGTATGATACACTTTATGCAAAAGGTATCTCTTCACAACAAGATGCACTAGAGGTTGGATGTATGGTAGAGGTGACTGATGTTAATGATTTAGATAAGTATATTATGATGGCAGAGGTGAGTAGTGCTACAGATATTATAGATGCTTTTAACCTGCTAAGAGATGGGAGTTATAATCACTATTGGGCATTTGATAAAGGTTTAAAAAAACTAGATATAACTGATGGTTGTTGTTCTCTTGGAACTACTTACTGTAAACCTGACTATAAAAGAGAGTAGTTTAATCCTTTTTAGCTAAAATATATTAAAAAGGAATAGCATGAAATTACTATTAAAAGCTATATTTTTCATACTACTTATAAGCTCTGCACTCTTCTCTAGGAGTGTTGATTTTAAAGAGGGTAAATATGTTGAGGCACTTGATATCTTTACCTATAGAGATGGAAATGTTTCATATACTAACCAAGAGACTACTATTCATTATAAAGATGGTAAAACAATTGTTAAAAGGGATAATAATCTAACTGTATATAAGAGAAATGGTGAGCTTTTGACTACTATTGACCTTGGTAAAAGAGTAGATGTCTCTCTCTATTTTAAACTCACAAAGGCTCTTTTTTCTAAAGATTTTAAAAGTTTGGAGGAGAATTTTAATCTAAAAGAGATAGAGGATAAAAAGTATATTTTTCTTCCAAAAGATAGTATCAAAAATGTGATAAAAGATATTAAATTGACTCTAAATATTGATGAGACTCCAAAAGAGTTTACTATAAATTTTGAAAATGGGGATATTATTAAAATTGAGACGAAGTAGCCCATTTTTACTATATATTTTTACTACTATTTTAGCAATATATCTTTTTAGTCCATCTCATCTTACTACCAATATGCTCTCTATTTTTAAGAGTGATGAGAACATAGAGAAGCTCAAAACCGTTAATAGTTTTGAGAGTGCTTCTACACTATTTGTAACCATAAAAGGGTTTAATCAAAAAAATAGAGAGAAGCTACTAGAGATAGAGAAAAAGCTAAAAAAATTACCATATATTAAGGAGACTAAACTAAATACATCGAAGGTAGAAATATCAGATTATCTTAAAAAAAACTACTATCTACTTAGTGAGTTTCATCCAATCTCAATAGATAATGGGAGTATTGAAAATAGAGTAAGAGAGTTGAAAAATGGTCTACTTAACTCTTTTGTATATCAACCAATTGATAAAAATGACCCTTTTGGACTTTTTAAATTTAATATTTTTACCAACTCAAAGATGACAAAAGATGGATTTTTGGCTTTGGGTGATTATGGTTATCTACTCACTGCAAAATTGGACTCAAAAGTAAGTGATATGGAGAGTTCACAAAAGATAGAGAGTCAATTATCTAATATGTTTAAAGAGGATAAAGAGATAACTCTATTCTCCACTCTATTTTTTACTGCTCAAAACTCAAAAGTTATTAAAAATAGTGTTCATAATATACTATATATATCGTTTACTCTTCTGATTTTACTGTTTTTTGTTACACTTAGAGATTACAAAGTTCTCATTGCAAATACAGTAACACTTGCTAGTTCAGTATTTGTAGCTCTTGCCTTTTCAACTTTTATATTTGAAGAGGTATCTATGTTTACTTTAGCTTTTGGTTCTGCCATTAGCTCTATCTCTGTAGATTATCTATTTCATAACTATTTTCATGGTCAATATAAGCGAAAAGGCATTGATAGCTCAATATTTATTGCATTTTTAACAACTATATTGGGTTTTCTATTTTTAGAGTTTGTAGAGTTTCCACTTATATCTCAACTGTCTGTTTTTGCAATTATTAGTCTTGGCTTCTCCTATTTTCAATTTACATTTATCTACCCATATTTTGAATTTACACCAAAGCCAAATCGTCTAAATATCTCATGGTTTACAAATCTTCCAAAAATAGTTCCTGTTAATGCAGTTTTCATATTTTCACTTATAGCTATTTCATATTCTAGTTTTAATATAGAGTTTGATTATAATCTACGAAATCTTGATTATAAAAATGTAGAGTTACAAAAAAAGCAGAAGATAATAGAGGATAATTTACCCCAAATGACAACTCTACTTATTGAGGGAACTAGTCCTAATGAGCTAATAGAAAAAGCTCATAAACTCTCTCTAATAGCGTCCTCTGTAAACTCAATATCAAATTTTGCGATAACCCAAAAAGAGTTTAAAAGAAGATATAAAGATATCCAAAAATATGATTTTAAAAAGTTAAAAACTCTTCTTGAAGTTAATGCTAAACTACTAAAGTTTAAAGATGGTTACTTCTCAAATGCCTATAAATTTGTAGATAATATTCCTAGTAGATATAAGGCTGATTTAGTCCGTTTAAAAGAGATGGGATATGAAGTGCTTAAGAGAGATAGTAGATTTTATACTATGGCTACAGTTAAAAAAGGTAGCATTGATAAAGATAAGCTTTTGGATGGTGTATATATTATAAATGGTTTAGAGCTTATTAAAAAAACTACAAAAACTATGTTTGATAGTCTGTTAATATATCTATTTATCTCTCTTTTTGTAACTATTTTTATAATATCTATATGGGTTAGAGAGAGAATAGTATTGGCTCTAAATTTTATTCTTTTTCCAACTGCTATTATATTACTATATCTATCTATTGTAAATATAAATATCATGCACCTATTCTCTATTATTATTATCATTGTAGCAGGGATAGACTATGGTATATATATGAGTAAAGAGAGTTCAGACAAAAATCACTCCAAAGCAACTATAGAGGCTATATTTTACTCTCTTCTCACATCCTTTTCAGGATTTGGTATATTGATATTAAGTAGTATAGGTGCTATCCACTCAATTGGTATAGTTATCACTATTGGTATTTTGTCTATTCTCTTTTTGGTTCTATTTTTAAAGAGAGTAGATTAATGGTGTCTTTCAGCATCTACCTCATCATCAAAGGTTGATTTGTTAAACATAATTATCCCAACTAAAATAAGTGCATATACAAAAGTAGATAGAAGAATAACACCTATAACAATAGCTTCAAATAGCTCCTTATGCTCAAAACCATGAGGTAGCATCTGTAGCATTACGATAGATAAACCCCCTTTTATTCCTGCAAATAGAAGCACAGACCACCAACGTACACCTATATCTGTCATTTTGTCAGTCATATTTGAGATTATCCCAAATGTTCCCATCATAAAAGCACGAATAACAGTAGTAATAAAAAACATTAATAAAATCTCTCTTTGATACTTGAGAAGCAAATCAATATGTACGATACTAGCCATAGACATAAACAGAAAAGTATTTGCCAAAAGAGCTAAAACCGAGACATAGTTTAGGTTCTGTTTGTGTCTCTCTATCTCACTTACATCACTACTTAGCTTACGAGTAATACCACTCATAAACCCTGTCGAGAATATTTTTTTGCTCTTATTGGCACGATTAACAATATTTCTAGCCTTTTTTACCTTTTTCTCTTTTGCATCAAATGATTTTTGAGTAAGAGTATTAAGAGTTATAATCCCTACTATAACTGCCAAAAGTCCTGCCATATGAAAGTGTTCTGCTAACTCAAATGCACCATAAGCTGTTAATAAAATAAGTACTAGCTCACTCATAGGGTCTGCTGTTAAACGCATCAATATCACACCCAAATAACCAACCATTAAACCTATCAATGTAGAGAAAAAGATAACCTTTACCGAGACAATAGCGATATCTAAAGCTCCAATCTCAATCCCATTCATCATAGGGATAGCTATAAACATAAATATAATCAACGCTGTAGCATCATTAAAAAGAGACTCACCCTCTGCTAAAATTGCTAGTCGATGAGGTACTTTAAAGCTAGAAAAAACTGAAACAACAGAGACAGGGTCAGTGGCTAAAACCATTGCAAAGAGAGCTATTATAGCTCCTATAGAGAGATGATACTCAGCAAAAAAGGTATTGGCTGTTATAATTCCAAAAATTACCGATATAGCTACAGAGATAAGTGCTAAATATATCAAACTTAATGCATTTTTCTTTAAATCATATAACTTTAACTGCAAAGCATCAGCTGCAATCAAAATAGGAATAAGAAAAAGAACTAATTCAGCAAAACTCTCTTCTGAAAATAGAACCATATCAGGAAAGAGATAATAGAATCCATAACTTAACCCAATAAGTGTTATGGGTGATGGTATCTTAAGATACTTTTGTGTCTCAATCGAAATAAACAGAATGCTAAGTAGTAGAAGGAGTGTTAAAATCATGCCAAAATTCCTAGTTTTAAAATTTACTTATTTTAGCCTTTTGTCACTATGGTTTAAATTATATATTTGGAGTTAGAAAGAAAATGGGAGAAGTTGAGGGCAGAATATGCTACAATCCCACCTATGGATTTATCATATTTAATTAAAGTGTTTTTAATTGCAATTCTCTATTTTTTAGCAGGAAATATTAGTGTTGCTATATCACCAGAAAATAGTATTGTTACGATTATTGTTTTTTCAGCTGAAGGTATAGCTTTGGCTAGTGCAATACTCTTTGGAAAGCGTATTTGGATTGCTGTTTTAATTGGTCAATTTCTTCTTGCATATCATAATCATATGGCATGGGAACCATCCTTGGGAATTGCTATTGTAAACTCATTAGAGGCGATATTGGCTGTCATTTTTTTTAAAAAATTTAAACTCAATGTTAATCTATCAACCTTTAGAGATGTTTTTTGGTTTATAGTTATAATCGTATTTATTTTACAGCCATTTAGTACACTGCTTGGAAATCTTGTTCTTGTCTTTTTCGATGTTATTAAACCATCAGAGTATTTAAATAGCTCATTTTTTTGGTTCATTGGTAATATTATGGGACAACTTCTTATTGCACCTATGATTCTTTTGATGTATAGTCATATTAGAAAAAAAGATATATATAGTATCCTTTTTGTTACTTTTGCTTCTATACTATTAAGTTACCTATTTTTAGAGGTATATCCAATTACAAACTCTCTTTTACTTTTAGGTTTAACTATCTTTATCACACTATTTTTATCATATCAGATGGGTGTACATTATGGAGCATTTGCTACTGTTATTATAGCGTTTGTATCTCTATACTTGACGCATAATGGTATAGGTGTATTTATAGAGGGTCTTCCTATTGATAATATTATTAATTTAAACTCCTATTTTCTATTTCAAATTCTTCTAGTACTTCTATTTGGAACTCTTCTATCAGAGAAGAAAAATCAAGCAAAAAATCTTAAAATTTTAGTCAAAAAAGAGGTTCAAAAAAATAAAGAGCAACAGTTTCATATGCTTCAACGAAATAGATTATCACTTAAAGGTGAGATGATTAGCATGATTGCACATCAATGGAAACAGCCACTCAATAATCTATCACTTATAAATCAAATGCTAATTTTTCAATATGAGGATGGGAAGTTAGACGATAATGCAATTAGTGAGTTTGAAAAAGATTCAACAAAACAGATTAAGCAGATGTCCCAAACTATATCTGATTTTACGAACTTTTTTAGTCCAGAGGTTAATACAAGAGAGTTTTATCTAAAAGATGTTGTAGAGCAATCTTTAGAGTTTTTGAGACCAATCTTACAAAAAGAGGGTATTGTTATTCATCTTGATATGAAATGCAAAACAGATATTCTCTTAAAAGGTTATCCAAATGAACTAGGACAGATGATTATCAATATATTAAATAATGCAAAAGATGCATTAATAGAGTGTCAGATTGAAAATAAAATGGTCTGGGTTAATGCAGAGCGTGTAAAAAATCAAATTCACCTCTCAATTGAGGATAATGGAGGAGGAATACCATTAGATGTAATGGGGAAAATATTTGACCCATACTTCTCAACAAAAGCTAAAAATGGAACAGGATTAGGGCTATATATGTCCAAAATGATTATTGAAGAGCATATGAATGGTCAACTTCTCGTATCAAATAGTAATCATGGAGCTAGATTTGAGATAATTCTTCCAACTTCAACAGTATGCTAATCAGAGCTTTGCAAGGAAAGCATCACGAATTTTTTCAAATCGCTGATAAGAGTCAACATCACAACCATCAATGATAATACAGCGATTTAGAATCATTAAAAAATTCATAATCTGATGACGTTTATACTCTAACTCTTTTCTAATAATATCAATCTCATTCTCAAGTATAATATTATGTGCTTGTGCAAACTCTTGTAGTTCTAAAATCTCTTCAAACTCGTTAACATCAATATTAAGCTCTTTTTGAAAAAACTTATAATATTTTTGACTATTTTTTGAATTAACATTTTGAATAATATTTAAAAGTAAACCAACGGAAACTCGTTTAAACTCTGGGCTAAAATTATTTACCATACTTCTACCTTTTTATAATTATTTAATATTTTGATTTTCTACAACCATCTTTAGATACTCTAATGAGTTAAAAAACTGTTTTCTATCAAATGGTTTAAGAATATAAGTACCAATATCCAACTCTGATGCTCTTTTTAAGTACTCAGGCTCATCAAATGCTGTAAATATACCAATAGGTTGATTAGGCACAATCTTTTTAATCTCTTCAGACATCTCCAATCCATTCATTTTAGGCATATTTATATCAGTTAGTACAATATCAGGCTTTAACTTTTTATAAAAAGCCAATCCCTCTTCGCCATCACCTGCAACATAAATCTCTTTTACATAAGAACTCAATATCTGTTTAATCAACCTTTGAGTATCTAAATCATCTTCAACATAAAGTATAGTAAGATTTTCAAATAACATGAAAAATCCTTTAAAAATTTTCTTATGTTAATTCTAGCAAAAAAATGTTTAAATTAGATAAAAGAGAGAAAAAAACCTATAAAGTTACTTATAAGCTTAAAATAAAAACTATACACAAATCGAAATATATATAATTATAATAACCTGTATTTTTAAATATATTTCTTGTAAAACTAGGAAACGATGGCTTTAGCCTCGCCTTATTAGGGACTAAAGTTGCCGATTCCAAAGAGTTTTGCAAGATGTCTAATATATCTAAGATACCTCCTCAAAAAACTCCATCAATTCCTCTCTATCAATTGTATGATTTGAACCTCGATAGATATTCTCCTCTAATAGATTTAGAGCGTCAGAAATAACTTTTCCCTTTTTGCTGTATGGTAGAAGTAGTTCAAATAGAGCCTTGTCAGCTTTTGCTTTTTTTATCGCTCTTACCATATCATGCTCTGTTTTAGAGGTACGATTTTTTAGGTGATAAAATAGATAAACTCCACCTGCTCCAAGAAGTATACCTAATAGTAAAAATAGATATTTAACATATCCATCCTCTTTTTCTATGATTACCTTGCTCTTTGCTATTGGAGTGGTTGAATTCATCGCTTTTTGGGTGGCAGGACTCATCTCTATAGAGGATGGTGCTGATATCTGTCTACTTGTACTACCTGTCACCTCAATATCTATTGGCTCTGTGGTAATAGTTTTTTTGCTCTTTGTCTCTTTATCAAAATAGCTTAATGACAACGCAGGAATAGTAAAATTTTGGTCGGCTATAACGGCTATCTTTTGGGTTGATGTTCCATAATAGATATTACCTTTTAAGGCAGAGGTTATTTTTGGTTCATCGGCATAGACTAAAGCATGGTCTATAGTTGGGTCAAATTTTTTGATATCGTCTATATTTCCCTCACCCTCTATTTTGATGGTTAAGTTTACAGGCTTGTTTGCTACTATTGTTTTTTTGTCTACAGAGGCGTGGATTTTATAGTTTCCATATAGCTCTATTCCACTTGGTAGGGCTTTTACACTTAGTTTTGCTGTATCGGAGTATACCTTTAGCCAGTTGAGTCTATTACCAAAAAATGGGTCATCAAAAAAGCCTCTTCTTTGTTGACGTTGAACAACTCTACCTACCAACGCTTCAAGTGCTGGGATGGTAAACTCTCCTGCTTTTTGAGGGAATATCTTGTAGTGATATCTTTGAACCACATACTCACCCTCTTGGCTATGCTCTATATTGTCTACCTTTTTAACCCAAAAACCTTCTAGTTTTGGGTCATCAAGCTGAAGTTTTTGGGCATTTGCATTGAGCCGTCTTTTAAAGGCAACACTCAAATCAACCACCTCTCCTACATAAGCCTCTTTTTTATCTAGTTTCATCTCCAAGACAAAAGGAGAGCCATTTTTACTTGCAACTGGTTTAACTACCTTTAGCTCTAGTCTCTTAGTATTATAATCCTTTCCATCTACATTGACACTAAAAGATGGGATAGTAATAGATTTAGTTGGACTAAAATGATAGTTTTGAGATGTGCTTCTGCTTGTATCTCCATTAATGATATTAACCGATTGCGAAGAGGAAGTTCCTGTAATAGCAAACCCCTCAATATCACTTATATCAGGAAACTTTACACTATTTCCATCTGCTGTAATAGTCAAGTCAACACTGTCTCCTTTGTAGATAGCAGGTGAACTAAGTGAGACTTTTACATCTGCATTTAGGCTACTAAATGTTATAAACAGTATTAAAAATATCTTACCAAGGGTTCTCTTTGTCACTATTTTTTCCTTTTTGATTTAGTGGTAACATTAGGGTGTTTACCCCTTTTTTATTAAGCATTTTTTGCCATTTTCTCTCCTCCATATTACTAATAGGTGGTTGAGGTTTACTTTGATTTGACTCTTGTGGTTGTTTCTCTTTTTTCTTTTTATTTTTTTCTTGTCTCTTCTTATCCTCTTGCTTCTTTTTCTCTTTATCTTGCTCTTTCTTCTTATTTTTAGAGTTTTTGTCTTGCTTGTTTTTATTATCTTTATCTTTTTTATCGTTCTTTTTGTTTTTATCGTCTTTCTTGTCTTTATTCTCTTTCTTATTCTTGTCGTCTTTTTTGTCTTTATTCTTTTTTTTCTCTTGCTCTTTTTTCTTCTTTTTTAGAAGCTCCAGATTAAACTTGGTATCCTTATCCTCTTTTATCTTTAGAGCTTTCTCATATGAGCTTATCGCCTTATCTATCTTATTTAGTCTAGCGTAACTGTTTCCCATATTGTGAAGCTTTTTAAACTCTAGGTTCTTATCTGAAATAGAGTTATAGATATCAAGTGCCTCTTTATATTTTTTTTGCATATAGAGGCTATCGGCTTGGTTGAATTTTGCCTCATCTCCCTCTACTTTTGCATATAGAGTATCTGCTTTTTTGTACTCTTTTTTCTCATAAGCTTTTTTGGCATCACTAAGATAGGAAAAATCCAATAGAGAAGCAGATAAAAAAGTGCCAAATATCGCTAATATTATAAATGTTCTCATGCTCTCTCCTCGCTTTTATTTAATATCTCTTTTGGCAATGAGAAAAGAGATATAAACAGAAGTAGTATAGCTAAGGATAGAGGATAGTAGAACATCTCTTTTCTATCTTTGAGAGTAGAGGTCTCCTCCTCTGTGGCTTTTGCACTACGCTGTATTGTATCTACTAGCTTTTTTATGTCATCTTTTTCAAGTGAGTACTTGAGATAAGCACCACCACTATCTATTGCCAATTTTTTAATGCTATCAGTTCTCTTTACCACCACAATATCACCATTTTTGTCTTTTAGAACACCATTGGCATCTTTAATAATACCACCTTTGTCTGTACCGATATTATAGATATAGATGGTGATTCCATTCTCTTTTGCATAGGCTATCTCTTTGTCAAACTCACTCTGGTCACTACCATCAGTAAACATCAACAGAATCTTCTTTTTTTCATCTCCAAAAAGCTCATTAGCCTCCTCTATGGTTCTGTAGATATCTGTACCCTTTAGGCTTAGACTATCTGCATTCATATTTTTTGCCAAGAACTTCAACGAGTGAAAATCTTGTGTCAATGGAGAGATAAGAAAGGTTTGTGATGCAAAACCTATAAGTGATATCTTTGCATTTTTAAAATAGTTTAGTGAAGCAAAAAACTTCTCTTTTGCAAACTCAAAACGGTTAGGATAGATATCATTTGCAAACATCGACTTTGACATATCTATGGCTGTTACCACCGAGATAAAACTCGCCTTTACCTTTATCTCTCCATTGTCTATCTGTGGTCTTGCAATTGCAATAACCATTAAAATAAAAGAGCCAATAATCAAAAAAGCTCTAACTTTTTTGGATAAAACTTGCCCCTTTACCTTTATCTTTTTTAGAACATCTCTACTAAAAAAACTCTCCAAATCATTCGCTCTGTTTTTCATCAAAAAAATTAGAGGAATCACTCCAAGGAGTAGCCATAGTAGTTCTATATTTTCAAATCTCATCACCTACTCCCTATTTAACATATAAAAATAGAGTATCAAAAATAGTAAAGATAGTGCCAAAAAGTACTGAAAGTAGTAGCTCTTTTTAACATATTTATTTGTCTTAATCTCACTCTTTTCTAATCTATTAATAGTCTCATAAATCTGTTTTAGTTTCTCAATACTATCAGCACCAAAATACTCTCCACCTGTCTCTTTTGATATCTTTCTAAGCACAGTAGCATCAAAATCTCTTCCTGCACTTCCAACCCCGACCGTATAGACCTTTATTCCATACTTTTTAGCTGTTTTTATCGCTACATCTAGTGGTATGGTATTTGCATTATCCACTCCATCTGTTAACAAAATAGCAATCTTCTCTTTGGCTTTTGAGGTCTTAAATAGATTTGAGCTTAGAAACAGAGCCTCATATAGTGAGGTTTTTTGTCGTCCTGCAATTCCAACTTCTAATCTACTTAAAAGATTTTTGATACTCTTTTTGTCATAGGTCAAAGGCACAGCTACATAAGCAAAATCTGCAAAGATACTTAGTGCTAACTTATCATGTTTTCGTTTGTCGATAAAATCATCCACAATCTCTTTTACAATTCCAAACTTGTTATACTCCTGCATTGAACCACTTGCATCTAAGATAAGTGATATCTCATACCCTTTATCATTTTTGACTATCACATCATCCTCTTGGATAGGACTTGCAAGGGCTATAACCATAGTCATAACTATTAAAACTTTTAGGCTATTTATCAGCCATCTACTCTTTTGTGAAGCTTTTTGAAGTAGCTTGATATTTGGGAAATAGAGTGACAACCCTTTTGGTTTACACCATCTATTACAGAGAAAAAAGAGTATCAAAAGTAGAAATGCTAGAGGATACTCAAAGGTAAAACTGCTCATTTTAACTCCTCTATATATTTTTTGACTCTATCTTTTAATTCAGTGGTTAACTCATCAGTCTCTTTTTTATACTTATAACTCATGAGCCTCTTTTCTATATCTCTAAACTCATTCTCATTTAGCTCATTGACCCACAGATAACCATCCGTACTAAAGGTATAGGCTACCTCTTTTGTATCACTGTAGTTGATATTTTTTAACTTCTCTAGTGCTATCTCTTTTGGAGTAAATCTTTTTCTTCTTTTTCGTCTATTTTTATAAAGATAAAAGATAAAACCTATTGCCAATAGTCCTAAAATAGTCAAACCTACCAAAGCGATAAGATTCTCTAAGCTAGAGTCATGAACCTCTACTATCCCTTTGATATCTCGTAATTTTTCTAAATTTGTTGCATTAAAATCATTCATGCTCTACCCTTTGACAATTTCAGAGAGACGCAAAAAGATATCCTCATCGGTATAGATTTTACCGTAGGTAATCTGATGCTCTAAAAAGTGAGAAAAGAGTCTGCTATCTTGCTCTTCAACCAACCGTTGATACTCCGAGGCTACCTCTTTATTTAGTGTCACCTCTGAACCAAGTAGAGTATTGGTATCAACCAACTCAAAATCACCACGAAGCAGAGGATTCTCCTCTAATCTATCACGCACGATTAGTGCATAAATCTCATTTTTGTGAGCAATCTCACTTAAATCAATATCTCCATAAAAATCACCTATCATAAAGATAAGCGATTTATCTCTTACTACCGAGTTTACAAAGGTACAAAAAGCATCATAGTCAACCTCTCTACCCATACAGTCAAACTCTACAGCACTCTCAACAATATTATAGACCATTGACTCCTGTTTGCTAGGCTCAAAAAATTTCTCTATCTTCTTCTCAAAAAAGATGCTCTGTAGTCTATTATGACCTTTAATAGCAGAGAAAGACAACAGAGCTAATATCTCTGCTACTACCTCCTGCTTTAACTTCACAGAGCCAAAGTGTATGCTCCCTGTGGTCATAAATGCCAAGACAATATTAAGCTCTCTCTCTTCGTTAAAGACATTGGTTTTTAACCCTTGACTCTTTGCAGTTGCTTTCCAGTTTATCTTACGGATATCATCTCCATGCACATACTCTCGAATCTCACGAAAATCAAGCCCATCGCCTTGAAAAGCTGTTAAGTGATTGCCAAGATTACCAGAAAAGACATCTTTTCTGGCACGAAGAAGTATCTCTTGTGCTACTTGGTTCATTATGGTGCTTTGATTTTTTCAAGAATTTTTTGAATAACAGTATCAGTAGTAATATGGTTGGCTTGTGCTTTGTAGTTAAGCACGATTCGGTGGCGAAGTACAGAGTTTACAATATAGCTAATATCAAGTGGCGTTACAAAATCATTTCCACGAATCAGAGCTACAGCACAACTCGCTTTATATAGGTCAATAGAGGCTCTAGGACTTGCTCCAAAGCTAATATAGTCAGCTATCTCATCAACTCCATACTCTTTTGGGAATCGTGTTGCAAAGACTATTTTAGTCATATACTCTTTGACAGCATCATCCACATGAATTTTTTTGAATTCATCTTTAATAGCTACCAAATCATCTAGAGAGGCAACAGCCTCAACCTCTTCAAAACCACTAATAGCTACACGATTGACTATCTCTTGCTCCTCTTCAATAGTGTTATAACCTACTAATACTTTAAGCATAAATCTGTCTAATTGAGCCTCTGGTAGTCTATAAGTTCCCTCTTGTTCCACAGGGTTCTCTGTAGCCATTACCAAAAATGGATTGGGTGCTTCAAACGAGCTATCTCCAATGGTGACTTGTCTCTCTTGCATCACCTCTAGTAGTGCCGATTGTACCTTTGCAGGGGCTCTGTTTATCTCATCTGCTAGAAGTAGATTGGTAAAGATAGGACCTTTTTTGATAGAGAACTCTCCATCTTTTGGATTATATATCTCTGTACCTGTCACATCACTTGGAAGTAAATCAGGAGTAAACTGAATTCTTTTAAAATCAATCCCTAAAGCTTTGGATATAGCATTAATAGCTGTAGTTTTTGCCAATCCTGGAACACCTTCAATAAGAATATGTCCATCAGATATAAGACCAATAAGCAAGGAGTCTATCAACTCCTCTTGCCCTACAATTATCTTTTTTACCTCATTTTTTATCGCTTCGATTTTATTCATCTATAACCTTTAAAATATATTATCGGAGAAGCATTATACCAAAACTATTTTAGATGAAATGTTACTAAAGTTGCAAAGTAAAAAAGTATCAATCAGCTATTTTTTATGTGTAAATATATTAAAAAAAGTGCTTAAATCATTTTTTTTGTTAAAAAAAGTTATATTTTAATAGAATATAACCTATTTTTTTGCTAGAATATTTTCGTTTATTAAATATCAACAAAGGATTCCCATGAAATTTAAATACCTTATACTCTTTTTTTTAATTCTAAGTAGTACACTTTTTGCAAATAAAAAAATAGTTATCAACCTCTCTACTCAAAAAGCTTATGCTATGAAAAATAATAGAATTATTTTTAGTGGACGTATCTCATCAGGTAAGCCAAGTAGAGCAACACCTAGAGGCTCTTTTAGAATTTTGGAAAAACATAGAAGACATAGTTCAAATCTTTGGCCAAAAAGAGCCAATGGCAAACGTGGAGGAGCAAAAATGCCATATATGATGCGTCTTACCCACACAGGATATGCCATGCATCAAGGATATGTACCCAACTATCCTGCAAGTCATGGATGTGTTAGACTGCAACCAAGTTTTGCAAAAAAGATGTTTAGATGGGCAAGAGTTGGTACAAAAGTGAATATTATAGGATATACACCAAAACCATACGCTTCAAAATCAAAAAGAAAGATAAGAAAACGCTCTAAACGTAAGTTTAAAAAGTATACAAAAAAAACAAGACACTATAGAACCAAAAGATATAAAAGAAAAATTAATAGACGTAAACACTATGTTAAGACAAATAGAAGATATAAAAAGAGAAAATTTATCAGACGTAGTAAAAGAAGAGGTTAATAAGTGAAAATATAATAAAAAATATATCAAATCTCCTACCAAAAGAGAGAGATTTTGTTATATCTTTACTTGTTATATTTTTTCTACCCTCACCAAAATTAGCCTTTTTTTTAATTTTTCCAAAATAGGAAGTATCTCCACCAAGTTTTACTCCAACGGCTAATGCCATAGCCGATATGGGTAGACCTGCATTTGGACTATCATGTTTTTTACCATGAGAGTAGAAGTGTAGTAGAGCTTTTTTACTTCCCATAAGCAGAGCAATAAGTAGGGCAGTGATTCGTGCAGGAATATAGTTGACTATATCATCTAAAATAGCTGAAACTTTTCCAAACTTCTCATATCTCTCATTTCTATAGCCTACCATTGAATCTAGGGTATTGATAGCTTTATATATAAATGCTCCAACTACTCCAAATAGAATGAGATAAAAGAGTGGAGCGATAACACCATCACTAAAATTTTCAGCATATGTTTCTATTGCGGCCTTGTTTATATCACTACTAGTTAGCTCTTTTGTGTCTCGGCTTACTAGATATTTGATATGGTGTGGATTTTTGATAATATCTTTTACAGAGGCATATAGCATATTTGAAGCTATGGTAGTGGAGGCTGTGAGACTTAGGATGATAAAAGTTAACTCATTTGGCAATATATCTATTGTCCATTGAAAATAGTATCCTATAAGAGCTACAATAGAGATAAGTGTTAGGGTTAATATTGCGCCTCTAAATATATTATCTCTATAGAAGTATTTCTCAAACCATTTGATATAATCTCCCATAATAATTACAGGATGTCGAATATATGAGAACTCACCAAATATCTTGTCGATGAGGTAGGCTAGTAGTGCTACTATTATTTTAAATCCCTTCCATTACTTTTGCTTCAAAAAAGGTTAGATTTTCTTCTGAAAAACGAAAGTTTAGCTCAATAGGGCGACAGCAGACTTCGCAATCTTCTATGTAATCGCTTGACTCTTCGTAGGAATCTAGTATCATGGATATTCTCTCCCAACAGTACGGGCAGGTAAAAAAATGCTCCACTATTTCTCTTTTTTCTTAAAAAGGTCACTAATCCAATTGGTAACACTACACCCATTATAACAAGTTCCATTTCTCTCACATCTTGTGCGTTGGATATTATTGATAAGAAGTAGTAAAAAAGAGATAGCAATAACAAGTTGCACTCCACCTGTAAGCCAGTTCTCTATCATAAGGTTTTGCACTGCCAATACTAGCATGACAAGTGTGACTACAAGACACATAATTAAGCCTTTAAATTTTTGATTATTCTATCTATATTCGTATTGTACTTTGCTTTGTTTTGTTAGTTTGGCTTTTTTGATGATGAGTGGGATTAA
>Ga0256827_10001267_pt1 | contig 16101 bp, 14 predicted proteins | sample CV84metaG_FD_185977 | JGI IMG/M metagenome (GOLD analysis project Ga0256827, IMG submission 185977) | Hydrothermal vent microbial communities from East Pacific Rise, Pacific Ocean - CV84 | ecosystem: Environmental > Aquatic > Marine > Hydrothermal vents | place: Pacific Ocean: East Pacific Rise... | reverse complement strand
TGTAAAGCCATTGATTTGGTTTATCATACAGGAGAAGAGGCGAATATTTATAATGTTGGTGGTCGAAACGAGAGAACCAATCTTCAGATTGTAGATAGAATTTGTACTATTTTAGATGAAAAAATTCCTAGTGATAAAAGCTATAAAGAGTTAATTACTTTTGTGGAAGATAGAGCAGGTCATGATAGACGTTATGCCATTGATGCTACTAAGCTTGAAAATGAACTTGGTTGGCTAGCCGATGAAAATTTTGAGAGTGGTATTTTAAAAACTATTGAGTGGTATTTATTAAAGTATAAAACTCAGTAATAGTAAAAGTAAATGAAACAAAATTTTAGATATACTCTTTTTTCTTTAATAATTTAAATAGAAAAGTGGTATATTGCAAAAAAATATAATAGATGTTGCTGTTGTTACTCTCTTTCATCCAGATCAGAAAGTTCTTACTAATATAAAAAGTTATCTTCCTTATGTTAAAGAGTTGTTGGTTATTGATAACTCTGAGATGCCATCTGATTTATCTCTGCTTCAAAGAGAGTTCTCCTCTATCACGTTATTGGCTTCAGGAACTAATTTAGGTATCTCTAAGGCAATGAATTTAGCTATAAATTATGCTAAGCATAAAGGCTATAGTTGGATGTTGACAATGGATCAAGATAGTTCTTTTGATTCCCTAGAGATTGAAAAGTTTATTAGACTGTTTTATTTGACTGTTGATAAAAATTTAGCTATTTTTGTACCATTACATAATAAAAAATTTCTAAAAGAAGAGGAAATATATAACCAAAAAGAGTGTTGTGTTATGACCTCGGCAAATATTATTAATATAAATAAAGCATTAACCATTGGTGGTTTTGATGAGAATCTATTTATTGATGAAGTTGATCATGAGTTCTGTTTACGATTAAAGAAGGCAGGTTATAGTATAATACAGAATCATAACTGTTATCTACATCATGTTTTAGGAACTAAGCATAAAGAATTAAATATAAATTTATACTCATCGCATAGGCTCTACTATATGATCAGAAACTATTTATATGTGAGGAATAAGCATAAAAAAATTGCACCAAATTTTTTTAAGAAACGAGACTTTTATCTGTTTAAATTTTTTATTAAACAAATTTTATATACAAAACAGAAAAAAAAGTATATTCGAATGTTATTTTTTGGTGTGAAAGATTATCATAGGAACTATATGGGATATAGAGTAAAGTTGTGAAAAAATTAAAAATGACAGTTGTTTTGGCTACATATAATGGAGAGCTTTTTATAAGAGAACAGTTAGATTCAATTCTTCAACAATCTTTTACTGACTTTCAAATAATTATTGGAGATGATGCTTCAACAGATAGTACATTCTCTATTCTAAAAGAGTATGAAGAGAGATATAGTGATATTATCTGTGTTTTTCAAAACAAGCATAGATTAGGGGTCGTTTCTAATTTTGAAAAACTTATTGAACGTGCAGATACACCTTATATTTCACTTTCTGACCAAGATGATATTTGGTACAAAGATAAACTCTTAAATGCCGTAACCAAATTAGAAAATCTCCATGATGAACGTACTCCACTTCTTTTTCATAGTGATTTATGTGTTGTGAATGATGAACGCATAAAGCTTTATGACTCTTTTTTTAAAATGAGAGGTTACTCTTTTCCAAAAGAGCGAAGTATTGATATTATGTTAGGTCGATGTGGTGTGATGGGCAATACAATAGTTTTTAATCAGGCATTAAAAGAGAAAATCTTACCTTTTCCGAAATCTTTAGCGATACATGACTACTGGATTGCTTTGGTTAATGAACTTTTAGGAAAACGAGTAACTTATGATAATCCTTTAGTTGAGTATAGAATTCACGATAGTAATACATCAAACTCTTTGAGAGATATCAAGAATAGTAAAATCTTAACAAAAATAGTAAATAAGAAAATTACATTACCTTATCACAATATTCAAAGAGAGATACTCATAGAAGAGCTCTTAAAAAGATTTAATTTAGTTGAAAAAGATAGGGTTATAGTCAATGATTTTAAAGAGTATCTTCTTTTTAAAAAAAGTAAAGTTTATTTAATATATTTAACTTTTAAATATAGATTTTTTCGTTTTGGTATTCGATATAAATTAAAATTAATTGGTGCGATTCTATTGAAAAGATAATTTCTATTAACGATTGCTTTTTGATATAATATGTTTTGATAAAGGAGATAGGTTTGATTAAAAGAATAGTAAAAAAAATAGTTTTATGGAATAAAATATCTTTACGTAATAAAAATAAAATTAGAAGGTTTTTTGGTAAAAAAGTAACTAGAAAAGCTTCTAAGAAAAAAAAGGAGACTCCTTTTACTTCTCTTGTGAATCGTTTCTCTGTGGCTAAGGCAGATTTTACTCATTATGAAGTAGCTCTATATTTTGCAGGTGGTATGGGAAATATTTATCAGGTTCACCAATGGATAGGTCCCTTTATTGCATTAACAGAGCAAAAAAAGTTTCTTTTGATTGTTCGTGATAAGGCAGTTTTTGCTTGGTTGGTAAATAATACTGACTTTACAATTGTTTACTGTTTGACTATTGCTGATTTAACTAATTTTTATGAAGAGAATAACTTAAAATGTATACTGTATGTAAATAATGGATTTAAAAATTTTCAATCACTTATGTGTGAAAATGCTTTACATGTTCATATTAATCATGGAGAGAGTGATAAGAGTTCTACTGCAACAAATCAAGCAAAAGCTTATGATTATGTATTTATTGTTGGTCAAGCAGGATATGATAAGTATCAATCTAATTTAATTAAAGTTGATATGAAACACTTTATTAAGGTAGGTCGTCCTCAACTAGAGCATATTTTAGAGATTGACCCTTTTGATAAGAATCAGCTTCCTCCAATAGAGATAGAAAAATTTGAGATTACAGAAGATGAACCTATGGAAAATCTTATTGTAGAAGAAGAGAATTGTGTAGTGGATAGACAAGTTATTCTTTATGCTCCAACATGGGAGGCAACTCATGAGTCTATGAATTTTACATCATTAAATGAGTATGGGTTAATACTGATAGAGAAACTATTAAATAATCCTAACTATTATGTGCTTTATAAGCCTCATCCTCATACAGGTTCAAGAGATAGTATCGCCAAAGGTATTAACAATCAAATAAAAAAGATGCTTAAAAATCACCATAAAGGAGAGGTTGTATTGGCTAAAGATATTAATTCTGTATATCCCCATATTGATTTAGCTATTTTTGATAATTCTGCTGTGGCAATAGATTATCTACAAGAAGATAAACCAATGTTAATGACTGATATGTTTGATAGAATGGATGCTCGCCAAGGAAAACCAACTATTGTTAAAGGAGCACGACTTTTATCTGTTCAGGATTTGAATAATATTGAAGATATTATTAAAGAAGAGATTGAAAATGATAGTTTAAAAATTATTAGAAATGAAGTAAAAGATTACTTCTTAGGAAATTATGATTATGAAAAAAAGGAGAGTACTCAGAAGTTTATTGAAACAATAGTGGAAATATGTGATGAACGAGATAGACTTTATATCTCTTTAGAAGAGTTCAATATAAATAAAAAAGGATTAGAGAGTAGTTATAATGAAAAATAAAAAAATAATAATAACCTATGGAACATTCGACATGTTCCACATAGGACATCTTAAATTACTTCAACGTTTAAAAGATATGGCGGATGAACTAATTGTAGCCATTTCTACAGATGAGTTTAATCAAGGTAAAGGAAAAAAAGTGATGATTCCTTATGCTCAACGTGCAGAGATAGTTTCTAATATTAAATGTGTAGATAGAGTTATTCCTGAAGAGAATTGGGAGCAAAAAATAACAGATGTGAAGAAGTATAATATTGATATTTTTGCTATTGGAGATGATTGGGCAGGAGAGTTTGATTTTTTAAAAGAGCATTGCGAAGTAGTTTATTTAGAGCGTACTAAAGATATATCTACCACACAACTTAAAAAATCGTTAACAAATTTTATGTCGATTCCTAAAGAAGATATAATTAATGCTTTTGAAGTAATAGAACTTTTAAAGAAAGATTTTGAGTAAGATATTAACAAAAGCAAATATAAAAAATTTTTTAAGAGATTTTCGAAGGCATCTCTTTTGTAATAAAAGAGAAAATAATCTTGATAAATATAGGTATTTTATTTTTATTAACTCTAAAGTAACTAATATTATTGACCAAATATTTCCTCATTTTGAGAAAGGTTTTTTAGATAAGAATAAGGTCTTAATCGTCTATAAACACTATTTTGAGAGTGTAAAATATATACAAAGAGATTTAAAAAAATATGGACTTCATGGGCATTGTATTGTAAACTTACGAGATATTCCATCGGTTAAAGATGCTATTTGGATATATACGCATAATAGTATGTATAATTTTGCTGTTATTAATAAAAACCTTTACTCTACTCATATATGGCTTGGTCATGGAGATAGTGAAAAAATCGCTTATTATAAAAAAATGATTCGTATATATGACTATATTTTTGTTGTTGGAGATTTATCGATAGAACGTTTTATTACTCATAAAATTTTTGGAGAAGGAGAGCGATATAAATTTATTCGTATTGGAAAGGCAGCACTTTGTTCCGTGTTACCCACGACTCTAAAAGAGGGAGAAAAAGCAATTCTATTTGCACCTACTTGGGAGGGTGCAATGGTTGAAGAGAATTACTCTACATTACATCTTCATTCAGAAAATGCAAAGTTTGTAGATATTATCATGAAACAGTTAAATATAGATACTATTATAATTAAGTTACACCCAAATACAGGAATACGGGATTCTAAAGTAGTTAAGCAAACTATTAAAACAGTTCAATCTCTTCTAAATTTAGATAAAAAGCTTATCTTTGTTGCAGAAAAAGGAGATTGGGTTTACGGTTATATATTTGATGCATTTAAAGAGAGATTAGAGTATAGAGATAAACTTTATCACCTACAAGATTATAAATTGGAAGTAGGTATTACAAATATTTCGGCAATGGCTCCAATGATAGATATTGAGGGGATAAAAACATTTATTCTTTATGATAAAAAGATAGAAATTCAACAAAAGGTTATTGTGACATCAGGGGAGAAGGTTGACTTGAGAGATATGCGGTCAGAATATAGTTTTGATTATACTCTTGCAGAAGGATTAGTGTCGTATGAATATAATTGGGGTAGTTTGACACAAGCTAGAATGTTTGACGAAGTAGTTAAGTTTGTTAGCTAATATAAGGGTTGCTCTTCTCCTCATTATAATTTTAGTTTTTGCTAATTCTGAAAATTTAGGACATAGATTAGGTGGAGATATTTATAAACCTGAGAATACTCTTTTCTCTTATAAAAAAGCTTTAAATCAACTTCAGAAAAAAAAGAGTTTCTCTTATGTAGAATTTGATATTCGAGAGAGTATAGATGGAGAGATTATTGTTTTTCATGATAGTAAAATTAAACGAATTGTTCCTCAAACAAAGTATAATTTAGAGGTATTAAAGTTTATTTTGAAAGAGAAAAAATTCTCTACCCTCTGCATAGAAGATTTAACAGCAAAAGAGATTTCTAAACTTAAATTGGAATATAATACCCATATCCCCACACTTGAAGAGGTATTGAAAGCTTCCGTTAAATGGAAATTAAAAAAGCCCATGCGTATAGAAGTAAAGTTTTTACACTCTGATAAAGCACGTTATGCATTAGTTAAATCTCTTTCTAAATATAAAGAGAAATTAGATATTTCGCTTATAGCTTTTCGTAAAAATTTTTATGAATCTTTCCCTTTTTCTCCTCGATGGATAAAGCTATTTCAAGAGAATGATTTGAATTTTTATCAGATAGATAAGTATGAATTTACAGAGTCCAATAATATGAATTTATCACAAAAAGTTCGTTTTTTAACTCTTCTTCCTGAGACAAATTTTTTTATTAAAAGAGCAAAAAAACGGGTTAAAGTATTTTCATTCTTCTTACCCAAATTACTTCATTCTAAAGATAGCATAAAAATCGGTATCTATGGAGGAGCAGATAATAGCGGAGATAGAGGTGTAACCTTCCGTGTACTTAATGAAAAGGGAGAGTTACTCTATTCGGGATTTTCCAAAGCTTTAAAATGGGAGTGGTTTAATATACATACTCTTAATGGAGAAGAGTTAAGGTTAATTATTGAAGATTTTGATACTACTCTAAAAGGGAAAAAAGCTGGAAATCGTGGTATGGTAAAGGTTCTTTTTGCTAGATTTATCTAGAGATTTTTAACGAAGAGTATGATATAATTTAAACAAACCTTAATATTATTGAATAATGTTATAAAATATTTAAAGGACTCTAAATCTATATGAATAATATTGAATACCCTTCAAACCAAAATAAGCTTTACTTTTTTAATTTCTCTCCATGGAGAATGATGCAAATAGAGTCTTTCTTTTATGCTCCTAATAATCAAAAATATATCTGTAAAACATTAGAAGAGGCTCTCTCTAAAGGCTTGAATAGAGAGTCTAATATCTTTATTTACGGCATAATAGAGTTTCCTGAAGTAGAAGAGTTTGCAAAAAAGAATGGCATGACTATCTATCGAATAGAGGATGCTTTTATTCGCTCTGTTGCGTTGGGTTCGGGATTTGCTAAACCTTATTCCTTGAGCATTGATTCTCGTGGTATCTATTTTGACCCTCGTAAACCTTCTGATTTGGAGTATATCTTAGAAAATTATGATTTTGCTAAAGAGCTTTTAGAGCGAGCAAAAATAGTTCGTGCAGAGGTTGTTACTTCTAAATTTTCTAAATATAATCATCTTGCACATCAAGAACTTAGTATTGATAGAGATAAGTATAAAAAAGTTATTTTAGTTACAGGGCAGGTAGAAGATGATATGTCTATTAAGTTTGGAGCATTTGGTCTGAATAATAGTGATTTACTTCAAATGGTAAAAGATAGAAACCCTGAAGCTTATATTATCTATAAACCTCATCCTGATGTACTCTCGGGAAATAGAGTAGGTCATATCTCTAAAGATATTACAGATAAATGTGCTCATGAGATACAAACAGATATTAGTATTGACTCTTGTATTGCTGTGAGTGATGAAATTCACACTTTAACCTCTGGGGCAGGGTTTGATGCCTTATTGCGTGGAAAAGCTGTTTTTACCTATGGTATGCCTTTTTATGCAGGATGGGGATTGACAACTGACTACCGTAAGTGTGAACGTCGAAACCGTAGATTAACATTAGATGAACTGGTTGCTTCTACACTTATTCTTTTCCCTCGATATATCTCTCCTAAAACAGGAAAATTTTGCGAAGTTGAGCAGACATTAAAAGAGTTGAAAGAGGAGCAAACTCGTTATTTCAATAATAGGCTTTATCGATATAGAGTTAATTTGAAAGGGTATCTCCTCCCTCGTGCAAGAAAAGTGGTTCGTTCTATTCTGAAACCATTTAAATTAAAAATTTGATAAATCTTTTCGTTTTTTAGTTAAGACAAAGAGGGCAGTTTTCCAGATAACTTTTATCTCTAGTTTTAGAGACCAATGTTTGATGTAGTATAAGTCATACATAAGTTTCTGTTCTGCATCAAGTTTCCCTGAACCATATTGATATTTTATTTGGGCTAAGCCTGTAATTCCAGGGGAGACAACATGTCGTTGATTATAAAAAGGGATAGACTTCTCAAATTCGTTTGTCCATATTTTTCGTTCTGGTCTTGGTCCAACAAAGTGCATTTCCCCTTTAAATACATTCCATAGTTGTATGAGCTCATCCAGTTTACTGTGACGTAAAAATTTTCCCCAAGGAAAAACCCTTGGATCATTTTCAGAGGCAAATTGAGCACCATTGGCTTCGGCATCTAAATCCATAGAACGTAGTTTAATACAGGTAAACTCTTTCCCTAATAACCCTACACGCTTTTGTCTAAAAAAAAGAGATCCTGGAGACTCTCTTTTGACTCGATAGTAGCTATATCCAATGGTCAATAGTGTTAATGGAAGTAGCATTGATATAGCGACATAGTCTACCACTCTTTTTTGAAAATATTGAAATGGTGTATAGGCGTGTATCTCTTCTAAAAATGAGCTGGAGTTTGAGTCTAAGCTGATATAGCATTTATTTAGATATTCCTCTAAGAACTGTTCCAATGTAATATAGCGAACACCTTTTAGTTCGAGTTTTGTAAGATAGGTTAGAAATTTATGAGGAAGTTTGACCTTTGTGTTTAGAAGAATAAGTGTTGCCTTAGAGTCCTCTAGGAGAAGTTTTATTGTTCTAATATTCTCTTTCGAGTCAATATTTTTATAAGAGACAGTAGTAATAGTTTTAAAACGCCTTTTTAGACGTTCTTGTTCTATTTTAGAAAAAGTATATCTATCACCTAATATTATCATCTACACCACTTAAAGAGTTTATTAAGATGATTTTACATTAATTCCCCTATAAGGAGGGTAATATGAAGATATTTTTAAGAGATAAATTTATCGTTTAAGTCGGTATACAGTATTAATCATAATATATTTCATATTTTGATTCATTTGCTGATAGGTAACACTAAGTCCTGTTGTTTTCGTCACTTGAAAGATAAGCTCTGCACCATAACTAAATCCATCTTCTGCATGTTTATTCTTTGCATAACCTAGTTTTCCTTTAATTCCTATATTTTTATCAAAAGGATAAAGATATGTAGGAAGAATAGAGATAGATGAAAAATCACTCGTTTTATCTAATCTTCGATGTTGTGCTTCATCGATAGATTGTACATATCCCACTTCGATTCCAAAGTGGTTACGGTGTATAAAACTATAGCTTAGATCGAGTGCTTGGCTATTTCTATATTGACTTGAAATCTGTTGAACAACTCCTAAAGAGATAAATGACTTTCCTGGTAGTTTTTTACTAAGTGCTTGAGAGAGTGTCTCAGAGAATAGAGGTAAAGTTAGGAAATAGAGTAAGAGTGTTTTTTTCAAGAAAAGCCTTCGTAATAGAGATAGTTACTTATTTTATCAAATAAGGGATTAAAATTTGTTAGTTTGGTATAATTCTCTTTGAATTATACAGAAGGTTAATAAATTATGATCACAACACGTTTTGCACCATCTCCTACAGGTTATTTGCATATTGGAGGATTAAGAACAGCATTTTTTTCATGGCTTTGGGCTCGAAAAAATCAAGGAGAGTTTCTCCTTCGAATTGAAGATACAGATTTATCTCGAAACTCCGATGAAGCATTAAAGGCGATTTTAAAAGCTTTTGATTGGGTCGGTATGAACTATGATGGAGAGGCACTTTATCAATCGAAACGATTTGATATTTATGCAAAATATATTGAACAGTTACTGGAAGAGGGTAAAGCGTATAAATGCTATATGTCAAAAGAGGAGTTATCAGAGCTTCGAGAGACTCAAATGGCACGAGGAGAGAGAACTCGATATGATGGACGTTATCGTGACTTTACAGGTACTCCACCAGAGGGTGTTGAGCCTGTTATTAGAATTAAAGCTCCACAAGAGGGGATAATCAGTTTCAATGACGGAGTCAAAGGAGAAATCAATATTTTGGCTACCGAGGTAGATGATTTTGTTATTGCCCGAGCAGGTGGGGTTCCTACTTATAATTTTGTTGTAGCTATTGATGACGCATTAATGAATCTAACTGATGTTATTCGTGGAGATGATCATCTATATAATACTCCAAAACAGATAGTAGTTTATGAAGCTCTAGGTTTTAATTTACCAAAATTTTACCATGTGGCTATGATAAATAATGAGCAGGGGAAAAAACTTTCTAAACGTGATGGAGCAACCGATGTGATGGAGTATAAAACTTTAGGTTATCTACCTGAAGCTCTTCTAAACTTTTTAGTACGTTTAGGTTGGAGTCATGGAGACCAAGAGATTTTCGCTATTGATGAGATGATAGCACTTTTTGACCCATCAAATATCAATAAGAGTTCATCTAGTTATAGTCTAGATAAACTTTTATGGCTTAATGCTCACTATATTAAAAATAAGCCTCATGATGAATTGGCTGAACTTTTGGTAGAGTTTGGTGTCGATATTCAAGAGCATGAGAAGAGAGATTTAATTTTAAATGCCACTAAAGAGCGAGGAAAAACTTTGGTTGAGTTGGCAGAACAGATTAACCTTATTTTAAATGCACCTATTGAATATAATGGTAAAAACTTTAAAAAAGCATTTAAAGGGGATGCGGTTTCTATTTTAGAAGAGTTCTCCGAAATGTTAAAAGTATCGAAAGAGAGTTTAGTTACTCCTGCAGAGTATCATGCTCTTATTGAACAAATTGTAGCTAATAGAGAGATTGGTTTTGGAAAGATAGGTCAACCTTTAAGAGTAAGTCTTTTAGGGAGTATGACAGGTTCAGGACTTGATGAGATAATGGCAATCTTGGGTGTAGATGAAACGACTACTCGGATTGCTTCTGCTATTGAATTTAAAGAAAATAGTTGATTAAAGGTATATATGATGATTAATAAATGTCTATTCCCCGCAGCTGGATATGGAACCCGTTTCCTTCCTGCAACAAAAGCAACACCCAAAGAGATGTTACCTATCTTAACAAAACCACTCATTCAATATGGTGTGGAAGAGGCTGTTGGAGCAGGATTAAAAACTATGGCTATTGTAACAGGTCGAGGAAAAAGAGCAATTGAAGATCATTTTGATATCTCGTATGAACTTGAGCATCAAATTCAAGGAGGAAGCAAAGAGTCTCTTTTAACTGAAATTCGTTCTCTTATCTCACAATGTACCTTCTCTTATACTCGCCAGATAGAGATGAAAGGGCTAGGACATGCTATTTTAACAGGGGAGACACTTATTGGAAGTGAACCTTTTGCTGTTGTTTTAGCTGATGATTTGTGTCACTGTGAAGATAAGGGGGTCTTGGAACAGATGAAAGAGGTATATGAAAAATATCAATGTTCAGTAGTTGCAATAGAAGAAATTCCTATGAATAAGACAAATAAGTATGGTGTTATTGCAGGTAAGTTGGTTGATGGAACAGATGATACTTATCGAGTTAGTAATATGGTTGAAAAACCAGACCCAAAAGATGCACCAAGTAATTTAGCTATTATTGGTCGATATATATTAACACCTGATATTTTTGATATTTTACGTGAGACTAAACCTGGTAAAGGTGGAGAGATTCAGATTACCGATGCTTTAATGGAGCAAGCAAAAGAGGGTAAAGTTATAGCCTATAAGTTTAAGGGGCAACGATTTGATTGTGGTTCTGTAGATGGATTTGTAGAGGCTACAAATTGGTTTTATAATAAAGATAAGTAGGGTGCGATAGTAATCGCATCCACTCTACTATGAACAGTGTCCGCCACCACAACATCCACCTGAGGCTTCTCTTGGTTTAAGCTCTACTGCAATATTAATGTCATCTCCGTTCTCCATGACTGTAAAGATATGTTTTTGACAAAACTTTTGGTTCATGTAACTCTCCATAAGTAGGGCTTGTTGTAGTGCCTCATCCTTGGTTGCAAACTCCATACTATTCTCGTAAGCACTCTTTTTAAAGCATCCACACTCTAACTCTACATTTACTTTTGACATATTTATCCTTGTTGTTAATTTTTGCGATAATAACAAACTTATCTTAATTAATCTTTACTTTAAGTGAAAATAGGATAAAAATACTCTTAATTAAAAAAAGTTCTTCAAGGTAGAAACAAATGACAGCGAAATTTGATGTAAAAGAGATAGAGAGTGTCTGTACCTATTGTGGTGTTGGTTGTGACATTACAGGAGTTGTAGAGAATAATAAAATTACCAAGATATATGCACAAAAAGATGGTGTTGTATCTCAGGGTAAGCTTTGTATTAAGGGAAAGTTTGGGTTTGATTTTGTTGATTCAGACGCACGTATCCAAGAGCCTCGTATTCGTAAGAGCTTTATGGATAAAAATCCAAAACTAAAAGTTCAATTTGAAGATAAACTTAAAGTCTTTGATGATACCTTTTGGACATGTGATTTAGATACAGCAACTTCTATCGCTTCTATGAAGCTTCAAGAGATAAAAGATACCTTTGGTGGCGAGAGTTTTTGTGCAATTGGTGGAGCAAGAACCAACTGTGAGAGCTCTTATAGTTTTCAGAAATTTTGTCGTGAGACTATGGAATCTCCTCATGTTGATAACTGTGCAAGAGTTTGTCATTCTCCATCACTGAAAGGGATGAAGACTACTATTGGAGAGGGAGCTGCGACGAACCCTTATAATGATATTTATGATACAGAGTTTATGATAGTAATCGGTTCTAACACTATGGAAGCACACCCTATTGTGGCGAATCGTATTGTTGATGTGGCAAAAAAACATAACAACTTGGCAATCATTGATGTGCGAGAGACCAAAATGGTTAAGTATGCAAAACATAATTGTATTATCCCTTATGAGGCGAATTTACTTATTTTAAATATGATGGCGTATGTGATTATTAATGAAGAGATTTATGATGAATCATTTATTGAAAATAGAACAGAAGGGTTTGAATTATTTAAAGAGGGAATTTTGAATGACCCTTATGCCAATCCTGACTTTTTTAAAGATATAGAAGGGTATGAGTATCTGGCAAAAATGATTCCTAATATTGCTCGTGAGTATGCTGTGAAGAAGTCGATGATTTTTTGGGGTCTTGGAATTACAGAGCATCTTGATGGCTCTTACGCTGTTATGGCAATTACACATTTGGCACTGATGACAGGTAACATTGGTAAACGTGGAGCAGGGTTAATGCCTCTTCGAGGTCAAAATAATGTACAAGGTGCTTGTGATATGGGTTGTCTTCCGTATTTTTTACCTGACTATCAAGATGCTCCTAATGTAGGACTTATGACACCTCAACTAATAGATGCTATGATAGAGGGAAAGATAAAAGCTCTGCTTAATATGGGAGAGGATATTACCCATATTCATCCAAATCTCAATAAAATAGAGAAAGCGATAGAGAATCTAGATTTTATTATGGTTCAAGAGCTTTTTATGACAGATATTGCTCAATATGCAGATATTATTATTGGGGTTCGTTCAGCTTATGAGAAGACAGGAGTCTATGTAAATGCGATGCGTAGATTGCACCTCTCTCAGCCATTGGTTCAATCTGACTTACCTGATGACTGGGAGGTTTTAAAACTCTTAACTCAGAAATTGGGAGCAGAGTTTAAACATGAGACCAGTGAAGAGGTGTGGCAAGAGGTTACAGAGGTAGCACATAGGCGTTTCTCTGGAGCTCAGTATTACCGATTAGCACGGCATAGAAAACGTGGTATGCAGTGGCCTATCTATCATGAAGATACACCAATTTTGCATCTTCTTGATTTTAGAACCGATAATGGTTTGGGTAAGTATGTTTATCATCAATATGAGCCACGAGGAATGATTCAAGAGATTTTAGATAATCACTTCTATGTGGATGGGTTAGATGGGTTTTATTTGACAACGGGGCGAACTTTGGCACACTATAATAACTCGGCTCAAACCAAACAGACAGCAAAACTCTATAATCATCATAGTGAAGATACACTTTTGGCTTCCCTTGAAGATAAAGGAAAGTTTGGAGATAAAGTAGTTTTAAAGACAGAGTATGGAGAGACAGCTATTTTGAATGTCAAATATACAGATAAGGTTCGACCAAGAACACTCTTTACCACATTTCATCATGCACGCTCTAAGATTAATGCAATTTTCGGAGATGAAGCCGATGAGTTGATTTTGACAGCACGATTTAAATCGTTACGTGTGACAGTAGTTCCAAAATAGCATCTCTTCAAAAAAATATGTCAATTTGACATATTTTTTCTTTTTCTCCTCTTTTTTTCTTATAATACCTTTACCTATAACCTAAGGATTTACCATGAGTACGGAACGAAACACTACTACCATTGGACATGAGAATGAGGCTTTAGCTGTACTCTTTTTAATATCAAGGGGATTTTCTATTATAGAGCAGAACTACTATGCTCGTAAATTAGGGGAAATAGATATTATTGCTATAAAAGATGAGGTATTGCACTTTATAGAAGTTAAATCTGGAGAAGCCAATTTTGATCCTATCTTTAACTTTACACCTCGTAAACAGAGAAGGGTTATTAACTCCTCTTATTACTATATGAAAGAGAAAAACTTAAATATGGTTTTCTCTATAGATTTAATTGTTATTCGTTGGGGAGAAGTAGAGTTATTGGAGAATATTACTCTCTAAGTAGTCTCTAATCTTAAACAATTGTAACATATTAAAACTAAGTATATTGGGATTTGAAAGGCTATGCACAGTGCTTATTTTTTATTGTATAATAAGATTATTTTTTTAAGAAATATTTAAAAAAAATAGAAAAAGTCTTTCTTTTGAAGGGGCTATTTGTTATAATACTCCCATGAGAGTCTTATTATTTTTTCCCTTTTTTTGTAGGCTCTCATAGATGACTTTTAACTTCATACTTTATACTCCCTATTTCCCTTTTTTTGAAAAAAAACAGTTAAAAGTTGTCTGAATACTCTCTCTTTATTTCCTTATCCTTTTATCTTCTGTTATAATAGATAAAAACTTTTAGGATACTCCCATTGAAACATCTTATTAATTTCATCGAAGCTAAAAATGTTAGCAAAGCCAAAATATACAAACATCTCAAATGTTCAGCACAAGAGGCAAAGGTATTGCAGTATGTCTGTAGACGTTTTGTTAAAGGTATTGAAGAGACCGCTGTTTTAGATATTTTACAAGATAATTTTGAGTATGAGGGGTATGATTACCTGAAACACTTGACGGTTGTAAAAAAACTTATGGATATGGGATGGTTGGTTCAAATTAGCTTTGGACAGATAAAAGTTCAAGAGGTCTCTGAATTAGAAATTATCAATACCTCTGTAGGACCAAGTATGAGTCTTCTTCGCCTTTTAGAAGAGGGTTCTTTAGAACTTACTCTTCCTGATATTAAACCCTATACTGATCATCTAGAGTATCTTCAAGATCAATTTGATGTGATTGAACTACTTTATAAGATGTCTGCGTCTAAACAGGGCTTTACTGATAGTTCATTAAGCCTTGGTCGTCTTAAAAATAAATTGGTACTACTTAATCAACGTATTCTTGAACGTCTTAAGATAACCAAAGAACCTATTATGGTTGAAGAGTTTTTCAAAGAGAAGAAGTTTGATGAGCGAGAGCAGAAGATATTTTTGGCACTTCTCAAAGAGGAGTACTCAGGAGGAGAGGGGCAGTTTAGAGATATGAATACCCTTATTGAGCTAATCTCTCTTGATGAGTATGATAAGATTCGTAATCGTGCCTTATTAGAAGATGGTTCAAAGCTTTTAAGTGAAAATATTATTGACTATGAAGAGATACTTAATATGTTTGGAGGGATTAGTCGCTCTTTCTATCTACAAGAGGAGATTTTGCAGAAGATTATCCATCCTAATAAAAAGAAAAAAGTGACTAAATTAAAGTTGGATAAGTTGGTAGAGGAGCAGGATTTATTTGAGTATCTAACTCCCACAACAGATTTAAGTGATGTGGTACTTCATCCTAAGACCAGAGAGGTTCTAAATACCGTTATAAAACAGGTCGATAAAGACGTTTTTTCTAAATTAAAGGCTTGGGGTATTAAAGACAAAAGAAAAGGGATTGATGCCCGTATTATTTTCTATGGTAGCCCAGGGACAGGAAAAACAATGACTGCTGTAAGTTTGGCAAAAACACTTAAACGTCCTATTTTAAGTTTTGACTGCTCTAAGATTCTCTCGATGTATGTAGGAGAGAGTGAAAAAAATGTACGTAAGATTTTTGATGATTTTAAAAGTTTGAGTAAAAAGGCAAAAGTAGACCCCATTCTTCTGCTTAATGAAGCAGACCAATTTTTAAGCAGTCGAACACAAGGTGCAGGAAGCTCTGCTGATAAGATGCACAATCAGATGCAAAATATCTTTTTGGAGCAGATAGAGCAGTTTGAGGGAATATTAATTGCAACAACTAACTTATTGGACAATATAGATAAAGCCTTCTCTCGACGATTTAACCATAAAATTGAGTTTAAAAAACCAGGTAAAAAACAGAGA
>Ga0256827_10001266_pt1 | contig 16111 bp, 11 predicted proteins | sample CV84metaG_FD_185977 | JGI IMG/M metagenome (GOLD analysis project Ga0256827, IMG submission 185977) | Hydrothermal vent microbial communities from East Pacific Rise, Pacific Ocean - CV84 | ecosystem: Environmental > Aquatic > Marine > Hydrothermal vents | place: Pacific Ocean: East Pacific Rise... | reverse complement strand
ATGATCCACCACCAATTTTATCGGTACGAATGCTGTATGTATATCTTTTAAAAAATTCTTCTTGTGTCATTTTAGCTTTTTTTTAATTTTTTGTAATATTAGTAAATATATCTATTATTGTTTCTGCTCTTTCTGCTGTAGAACCTATAGACAATGCAGATTCAATACCCTCAAGAATATTAGGATTTTTTAATAAATTAAAGAATTGTTTTTTCAAATATATTTTAATCTCAATACTTGAATTATTTATATAATCCATAATATCAGATTTATTATCAAGCAAATATATAATATCTTCAAAATCGTGGCTTTGTCTTAAATCATTTGTTCCACGATTATTATGAGCTTCAAATTTTGTTGCTAAATAATATTCCGGCGAAAGAATAAAAATTGAAGTGCCATCTTGCAATTGTTTAGATATTTTATTTTCAATACCTTTTAAATACCATTTATTACTAAATCCTAATATTTTTTCATCGGTTGGCATTACATCTACTTTTATACCTTTGTATATCCATCTGCATATTGGAGCTTCGTCAGAAATATCGTTTTTAAAACCATTTTTCCTTAACAAGTCTTCTAATTTATAATATTCAATATTTGAACTAATTTCAATAATACAATCAATATCATTTGTTGGTCTAATATCTGATAATTCTGGTTTGTCAGCATACAGCTCAGCAACAGAACCACCAACAAAAACAAAATCTTTTCGTAAATTGTTTAAAGCTTTTGCTATTATTTCTAACATTGTTATATTATTCATAATATTATGTTAATTAAATCTTTTTTCTAACTCTTCAATAGCAAATTTAACTTCTCTTGCTCTGCCTATACGTATTGTATCTACAATAACTAATAGTTCATAAAAAATATCATTTGTATTTATAATTTGAGGTATTGTTTTATATAATGGTTTTATACTTTCTCCTCTGTGCTCACCTTTTGCATAAGACCAAACATACACAGTATTATTTGAGTTAAAATGTTGTTTTATTGGATTTGCTGAATGTGCAGTGGCAATACCCCTAACAACAGCTCCAGGTTTAACAGGAAAAACATATTTAAGTCCATAAATAAGAAACTCTTTAAAAGCCGATTTGTAAACAGTTTTCTTTTTACTATCAATAAGTTTAGCGTAGCTACATCTTGTTAATGCTTCGGAAACCTCGGAGGCACTAATCTGTAAAGTTTTAGATATTTTTGTATTATTCCAATTTTCATTTTGTAATGAGATAATCTTTAAAAGAATAACAATATCCTGTGGTCGCATTCCATTATGTTTTTTCATAATATTCAATATTTGCAATTCGCGAATTGCAAATATACGTAATAAAAAGTTAATTATCAAATACAAAATAGAGCTTGTCTATAAAGTCCTTTTTTTTTGATTTTATGAATAGAATGGTTAATTAACTTTAATAGAATCTTTTTTATTTAATAAATATATTATTGCAACAAATGTAATACCTGATATTATAAGTATAGCAAGTATATTTAGTGATAAACTATTGAACAATCCAAGAGTATGGTCGTTATAAAAATTTAAAATATTCATAGGATCTGTTTTTTCATATTTCATTCCTGCTTCATATTTATAAGGCATTACAAATTCTGACGAATCATATTTTACCATTGTATCTGTTGCAGTATGAAAAGCAGGTATAGACCTTATTACACTAACACTTTGTGTATCTATAACTTTTACTGTGTCAACTAGAAAAGGCTCAACAGATTTATTTGTAATAAGAAGCGTTTTATTTGTAATTTCTACATCATCGCCAAATTGTTGAATTCTAGATAAAGCTTCGGTTCCCCAGCGACCTAATGTAAAATAGCTTAACAAATCTTTAAATCCTGAGTTTAAACTTGTTATAACTCCAGATAACATTATTTGTGGTAACAGAGTTATTGGTACTACGGTCATAACTTTTTCGGCAGTTTTAAACATTGCAGAAAGTAATAAACCTAACAAAGTAGCAGAAAATGCTAAAAGAAACATTAGTAATATATAAAGTATTTCGTTTGACATTGTAATATCGGAATATGCATAACGAATACTTACAATAACAACAAACAAACTTACCTGTATAAATGCTATTGCAGAAAGAACAGTAATTTTAGATAGTAAATATGTAATTATTTTTAAATTATACATCCGTTCTCTAGTGTATATTGGTATTTCATCTACAATTTCTTTTGCAGAGTTACTTACACCAAACCATATAGAAGAAATAGCCATTAAAAATATTACCCCTACTTCAAATTTATCGAATATTAAAGATAATAGTATAGCAATAACTATTGGCTGAGCAAACAGCAATGAAAGGTTTAATTTATCATTTATTTTTATATGAAAGTATCTCCTTGTTAGCCAATAATATTGTCTTATTTTAGAATAATTGTGTTTTTCTGATATTTGTGAATTATTGGTATAAGATTGTGTTGGATTTTCAGTTTTATTTTGCCATTTCTTATACCATTTTTCTGCATCGTTTATATGGCTCATTAATGAGTATATCTTATTTATACTTTTTTCTTCAACATTAAAATAATCGTAAACTTTAACTACATCGCCATGATAAGCAATATGTCCTTTATTTGCTAAAAAAATAACCTTATCAACATAATTTAAATCTTCAGGTTTATGAGTAACCATAACAATAGTTGTTCCTTCTGATTTTGTAAGGTTTTGTAAAATATTTAAGAAATCTTCAATTGTTTCGGGATCTAACGGTGATGTAGGCTCATCTAGGAACAAAATAGAAGGGCGATTTAACAATTCAACAGCAATTGATACTCTTTTTCTTTGACCTCCTGATAAATCTTTTATTTTATTTAATCTTATATCTTTATCATTTATGTTTAAATAACTCAACACTTGATTTATTCTGTCTTTAATCTCACTTTCGGTTGTATCCTCATTCATTCTTAGTTTTGCGGCATAATACAAAGAATCATCTACTGATAAATCTTTATGCACAATATCATCTTGAGGTACATACCCTATTTTTTGTTTAATTAATCCATAATAATTTTTTAAATTCATACCATGAATTAATACATTTCCTGTTGTTGCTGGATTTGCACCATTAAGTATATTTAATAATGTTGTTTTACCACAGCCAGACGGACCCATTAATGCAACAAATGATTTTGTTGTAATTTCAATGTCCATTTTTTGTAATCCTATATATCCATTAGAATATTTTTTGCTAACACCCATTGCTTTAATAGCAATTGTTGTTGAATTGTCTTTTTCACCCTCAGATAAATATATAATACTTAATCCTATTCGTATTTCATCTGTTTTTAATATTTTTTGTTTCTGTGAAATTTTCTTTCCATTAACAAAGGTTCCATTTGTTGATTTTAAATCCTCAATATAATAAGACCCGTCTTTTGTAGTTATTTTTGCATGTTTTCTTGATACAATATTATCATTAATTACAATATCAACAGATTGGGCTCTTCCTATTATAACTTCGGCTTTATCTTTTAATAAACTAATTGGAGATATATTATTTGTTATAATCGAATTATCTTTATTATCATCATCAATAACCAGTTTTATTTCTCCTCTTTTACCTAAGGTAATAATATCTTCTGTTTTTAATTTAAAATTTATATTAACATCTATTTTCTTACCATTAATATATGTACAATTTGTACTTCCTAAATCTTTTATTAATAAATTATTCTCAATATCTTGCGATATTATTAAGTGTTTTTTTGAAACGCTTAGATTTTCTATCTTAATATCACATTCTTGCGAACGACCTATTGTAATATTAATAAATTTACCTTTTTCTAAGGTAAATTTATCAATTATTTTTCCATTCTCTGTTATTGTCAATTTCTTAATCGACATAAAAATATTTTAAAGATTAAAATTTTTTGTAATATAAGTATCTAAACAATTCATTCTATCTATAGAGTATGGATGTGATCTTGAAAAACTTCCCACAATACTTGAACTATTTTCTTTCTCTGCGATTTTCTTCCACAATTCAACTCCTTTATTAGGGTTGTATCCTGATTGATAACTAATATTTACACCAAACCTATCTGCTTCAATCTCATTTTTTTGATTATAAAATGGTGTTAACATTTGTTGCAACGCAAGTCCTATATCTCCAGTTCCTTCTACCATAGAATTTGCTATTTTTATTTTTTTCAAAACCATTTCTAAATCGCCATTTTCATTATGACCTATTTCATGACCAATAACAAAAGCTATAGCACTTCTGCTTTTTGCAAAAGATATTATACCTGTTGTAATATAAATATGTCCACCAACAGTAAACGAATTTATCATATCATCATCTAATAAATGTATTTTATATTTTATACCCGAATTAATATTTGCATTAACTAAAAGTTCATCTAAAAGCACTTGTAAATCATTATAAATAGCCCCTCTTGTTATAAATTTTAATTTACCATCATCTTTCAGTGTTTTGTTTGCTTTGTCTCCAAATTCATCTACTTCTTTTATCGACACAGTAACTCCTGATATTTCTATCATCATTGCTTCGGCATCAGAAATAAAGTTAGAACTTTCATATGCAACATCTTTTATGCAATCTTCGTTTATTTGTATATTTTGAGGTAATATTTCTTTCGATGATAATCTATCATTTTCGCCTAAATACGATTTTGCATTAATTTTGGTTTGCCCAAAACAAACAAATACAAATATTATTAAAAGTAAAAATACACTAAACTTATACATTAATTTTATGTTTTAAATATTAAATTTTCCCTAATTTATAATTATTTACATTTCAAATACTTGCAAATATAATAATTCATACAGAGTATAAAAAGTAAAGTTTAGTATTTATCAATAATGGATTTAAAATAATAAAGCTAAAAGAATAAATTAACCTTATATCCGTAGGTTTAGTTTTAAAATATTAATAGTCAGGGCTTCACTATTTAAAACAAAGTGAAACTGATTAGTATTTAACAACTTATAAACTAACAGAGTGAAACCCTGACTTGCGGATTTAAGGATTAATTAAAGCTTCAAGTATTTTACATTTGTTTATTATTCTTTTTTTTAATACTAAATAGTGTCTGTCTATAAAGTCCGATTTCTGCGTTGTTGCTCAAAATCCAAATTCTCAAATACCTTAGTATTCTGCGGTTTGAATTTCTCACAGGCTTTGAACTCGAACTTTCTACACCAGACACTTGAGTTTATGGACAGACACTAAATATAGAACAAGATATGTCCCAAGTCGATGGAAACAAATAATTCTGTTGTCTGCCATCTGTTGTTGATTCTTATTTTAAATATCCAATACTCAACAAGAAAAATAATATATAAAACACTTTCTTCATAAAACAAAAAAACCTTAGAAATTAGAGCTAAAAAGTCTAAAATCTAAGGTTTTATTTCTAAAATCTTATAATCTATTTTTATTTAGTTTTTGCTTTTACCTTATCATTCATTACTTTAAATTTATCCATCATTTCTAATTTATAATAGATTGTTTTTAAAGCTGTCATAGTACTAAGGTCTTCGCTATCTTTTTCGTAAGCTTTTTCTAATAATGGTAAAGCTTTTTCGAACATAGCTTTTGCTTCTGCTAATTTAGCATCATATTCTTTTTGTTTTGTAGGCGGAATTTCGTCTGCTTGATTATACATTTCACCACCTTTATTAAAATACAAAGCTCCTAAACTATATGAACCTGTTGCGTATTCAGGGTCAATTTCTACACATCTTTTATATGCTTCTTCGGCTTTATCTAATTCTCCTGCTTTTTCGTAAATAACACCTAAATTAAAAAACAATAATTTATTATTAGGTTCTTTTTCTGTTGCTTTAACAAGCATTTCTTTTGCTTCTTCCGATTTTCCTGTAGTAATATAGTAGTTTATTTTTTCTACCAACAATACTGATTCGTTTGGATATTTTTCTATTCCTTTATCTACTGTTTTTAAATATTTTGCAGTATCCCCCATTTCTTTATAGTTATTTGCCCAAAGTATATACATTTCTGCTTTCATTTGGTCGCTATCGCCATAACCAAGTTCTATTGTTTTCTTAAAATATTCGTTAGAAGATTTATAATCTTCTGCTTTTTGAGCAGAAAGTGCGGTGTAATAAAAAATTGCTGTATCAACTTTCCCTGTCATACCAGATACAAATAAAGAACGCTCAAATGCAGCTTGTGCAGATTTATAATCTTTCTTGTTTTGGAAATCGTCTACACCTTTATTTACCATTATATTAGCTAGATAAGGATATCTCTTCTGAACAATATCCATTATAATTTCAGTGTCAACATATTTTGTATTCATATCCATTAATGCTTTCTGAAATTTTATTTGGTCTAATTTGTTATTTTCTATATCTAATGTTTGAAGTGCAGGGTCTTTAAAATTATAAAGTAAAGCTTTTTTGTACGAATCAAATGCAATTGTAATTGCATCAGGTGATAAACTCTTAAACTCTTTACTTACATAAATTGCTTGATAAATCTGACCTCTATACCACCACGACCTTGGGTCTTTAATTGTTTTAGGGTGTTTTATTACTTTATCAATTGCTTCTTTGGCTTCGTCTAATTCATTATATTTTAAATGATTAAAGGCTGTAGCTCTTAAAGGAGATTGTGCATTTATAGATACAATAGCTATTAATGCAAAAATGAATGTTAAAAATATTCTTTTCATAATTTTAATTTAAAATTTTTTATTACAATTTCTATTCCAAATTTTATTTCTCAAAAATATAAATTTATTTTAGAATAAAAAAAGAGCACCTTAAAAGATGCTCTTTTTTTAAAATTTATTCTTCGTTATTCGTCGGATTTTCATCAGAACTTTCGTCAGAACTTTCATCATTAGTATCATTATTGTTGGTTAAGTCCTCATCTGTAACTTCACCCTCAACAATTCCTCCTTCAACGCCTTCTATTTCTTCGCCTTCAACATATTCTTCCTCTTCGGTTTTTGGCACTTTTGCAACTGCGGCAATGCTATCACCTGCTTTTAGGTTAATTAATCTAACCCCTTGTGTTGCACGTCCCATAACTCTTAGTGTTGAAACATCTAAACGAATTGTTATACCCGATTTGTTGATTATCATTAAATCGTCTTCGTTGGTAACATCTTTAAGAGCAATTAATTTACCTGTTTTTTCGGTTATATTAATTGTTTTAACTCCTTTACCTCCACGGTTTGTTATACGATAATCTTCTAAATCGGAGCGTTTTCCGTATCCATTTTCTGAAACAACAAGTACATTGGTTTCTTTATCATCAATACAAAGCATACCTATAACTTCGCCTGTTTCTAGTATTCTAATACCACGAACTCCTGATGCTCCCCTACCCATTGGTCTAATTTTACTTTCGGGGAAACGAATTGCTTTTCCACAATTTGCTGCAAGCATTATTTCTGAGTTTCCGGTAGTAAGTTTAGCTTCTAGTAATGTATCGCCATCTTTTACATTAATTGCGATTATACCATTCTGGCGTGGACGAGAGTATGCTTCGAGCAATGTTTTCTTAATTGTCCCCTTCTTTGTTGCAAGAATTATATAATTGTTATTGATGTATTCTTCGTCAGTAAGTTTACCAACTAAATTAATAAAGGCTTTTACATTATCGTCGCCCTCAATATTTAGCATATTTTGTATTGCACGACCTTTAGAAGTTTTTGTTCCTTCCGGAATTTCGTAAACTTTTAGCCAGAATACTTTACCTTTTTCTGTAAATAACAACATTGTATTGTGCATTGTTGCTGTAAACATGTATTCAATAAAATCTTCGTCGCGGGTAGAACTTCCTTTAGAACCTTTTCCTCCTCTGTTTTGCGATTTAAAATCGGCTAATGGTGTACGTTTTATATAGCCCATATGCGATATAGTGATTACCATATCATCATCAGTATAGAAATCTTCCGGGTCGAATTCTTCGGCGTTAGGAACAATTTCTGAACGACGCTCATCGCCATATTTTTCTTTTACTTCTAATAATTCTTCTCTAATGATATTCATTCTTAGAGTTTCGTCTGCTAAAATCTCTTTTAAATGCTCAATAAATTTCATTATATCGTCGTACTCCGCACGTAGTTTCTCTTGCTCTAATCCTGTTAATTGTCTTAGACGCATTTCAACAATTGCACGTGCTTGTATATCAGATAATTCAAATCTTTCGATAAGATTTTCTTTTGCATCATCAGTATTTTTTGATGCTCTAATAATTTTGATTACTTCGTCAATATTATCGCTAGCAATAATTAAACCTTCTAAAATATGAGCTCTTTCTTCGGCTTTTTTCAACTCGTATTTTGTACGACGAATTACAACCTCGTGACGATGCTCAATAAAATATTTAACTAAATCGTAAAGATTTAGCATTTGTGGGCGACCATTAACAAGTGCTATATTATTTACCGAAAACGATGTTTGAAGTGCAGTATATTTATATAGTTTATTTAATATAACATTTGCACTTGCATCTCTTTTTACATCGTAAACAATACGCATTCCGTCACGGTCACTTTCGTCGTTTACGTTAGAAATGCCATCAATTTTTTTATCGTTAACTAATTCGGCAGTTTTTTTAATTAAATCTGCTTTGTTTACCTGATAAGGAATTTCTGTTACAATAATTTTTTCTCTTCCATTACTTGTAACTTCAATGTTTGCTCTACCACGTGTAATAATTCTACCTCTACCTGTGTTAAAAGCATCAATCACTCCTTGATATCCATAAATAAAACCACCTGTTGGAAAATCTGGTGCTTTTATATGCTCCATTAATTCTTCTATTGTGATATTATTATTTTCTATGTAGGCAATCATACCATCAATAACCTCAGAAAGGTTGTGTGGTGCCATATTTGTTGCCATACCCACAGCAATACCCGAAGCTCCGTTTGCCAAAAGCAAAGGAATTCTTGTAGGTAATACAGTTGGTTCTTCAATTGTATCATCAAAGTTTAATCTGAAATCAACCGTATCTTTATCTAAATCAATTAAAGCATCTTCAGCAATTTTTCTTAGTCGTGCCTCGGTATAACGCATTGCAGCTGCATTATCACCATCTACAGAACCAAAGTTACCTTGCCCATCAACCAATTGGTAACGCAAAGACCACTCTTGTGCCATCCGCACCATTGCTTCATAAACAGAGCTATCACCGTGTGGATGATACTTTCCAAGCACCTCTCCTACTATTCTTGCAGATTTTTTGTGTGGTTTGTTAGATTGCACACCTAATTCTGACATTCCAAACAACACTCTTCTGTGTACAGGTTTTAAACCATCTCTAACATCAGGAAGAGCACGCGAAACAATTACAGACATCGAGTAATCGATGTATGCAGACTTCATTTCGTCTTCAATGTTAATTTTAATTATTCTATCGTTATCACTCATAAAATTAAGTACTTACGTTTTTAAATTACAATTTATAAATTTAACTTAAATAAAACTAATAATTGGTCTTTGCAATAGTGTTTTATTAACAGTTTTTTTAACAATTTTAATTAACTTGCATTAGATAACATAACAAGCTCAATACCTTTGCTTTAGCATTATTTATATCATTATGAGCGAGGCATGAATGTAATAACCCTTTTTAATTAGAGCTTGTCTATAAAGTCCGATTTCTGCGTTGTTGCTCAAAATTTAAATCCTCAAACACCTTTGTATTCTGCGGTTTAAATTCCTCACAGGCTTTGAACTCGAACTTTATAGTTCAATCTCTTGACTTTATAGACAGACACTAATTAACAGATTGCTTCACTCTGCGAGTTCGCAATGACGTTTGCATTAATAGTGCATTACAAGTAACAAAGTGACGTGATAATCCCTTCGTTAAACGGATTGCTAATAACATATAACTTTGCAAAATAACCATAGACTGAGAACTGCGGACTAAAGACTGCTGACTGCCGACTGAGAACTGCTGACTGCCAACTGCTGACTGCCGACTGAAGACTGAATACTGCCGACTGAAGACTGAGACTGAAGACTGAATACTGCCGACTGAAGACTGCCGACTGCCGACTGAAGACTGAAGACTGCCGACTGCTGACTGAAGACTGAAGACTGCGGACTGAAAACTGAAGACTGAAGACTAAAGACTGCCGACTGAAGACTGAATACTAAAGACTGCCGACTGAAGACTGAAGACTGAAGACTGCGGACTGAGAACTGCCGACTGCGGACTAAGAACTAAGGACTAAATAATTAAAACCACCAATTACACATTACTAATTATAAATTATTATTTGTACATCTTATCTCTCAATGCTTTAATTTTATCATCAAGAATATAATCATCGTAATCCATAAGTTTATCAATAATCCCGTTTGGAGTTAGTTCAATAATACGATTACAAACAGTATGTATAAATTCGTGGTCGTGCGACGACATAAAAACATTACCCGGATATTTTATTAAATTATTATTGAACGATTGTATTGATTCCAAATCTAAGTGATTTGTTGGAGTATCTAAAACCAAAGCATTTGCATCAGTAAGCATCATTTTAGAAATCATGCAACGCATTTTTTCTCCTCCGGAAAGTACTGTTACTTTTTTTGTTATATCATCGCCAGAGAAAAGCATTTTACCTAAATACCCTTTTATATATAGTTCGGTTGTGTCGTTAGTAAACTGACAAAGCCAATCGAACAAATTTAAATTACTTTCGAAAAACTTAGAATTATCTATTGGCATATATGCTTTTGTTATTGTTTGCCCCCATTGAAACGAACCCGACTCAGCTTCTTGTTTATCGTTAATTATCTCAAAAAAAGCTGTCATTGCACGTGGGTCGCGTGATAAGAAAACGATTTTATCTCCTTTGTTTGCATAAAATTCTACATCTTTAAACAAAACTGTTCCTTCTATACTTGCACTTAAATTATGTACTTCAAGAATTTTATCGCCTGCTTCTCGTTCTGGGCTAAAAATAATACCCGGATATTTTCTTGTAGATGGCTCAATATCATCAACATTAAGTTTTTCTAACATTTTTTTGCGGCTAGTAGTTTGCTTCGATTTTGCTACGTTTGCACTAAATCGTGATATAAATTCCTGCAATTCTTTTCGTTTTTCTTCGGCTTTTTTGTTTTGCAGCTGACGTTGTTTTAGAGCCAACTGACTACTTTGATACCAAAAACTATAATTACCTGCAAACATTTTTATTTTACCGTAATCTATATCAACAGTATGTGTGCTAACTGCATCTAAAAAGTGTCTATCGTGAGAAACAACAAGAACTGTGTTTTCGTAATTTGCCAGATAATTCTCTAACCACATTACAGTTTCTAAATCTAAATCGTTTGTTGGCTCATCAAGTAAAAGATTATCTGGTTTACCAAAAAGTGCCTGTGCTAACAGTACTCTAACTTTTTGTTTACCACTCATATCTTTCATCAATACATGATGAAATTTTTCTTTTATTCCTAAATCGCTTAAAAAATTGGCAGCATCACTTTCGGCGTTCCAGCCGTCCATTTCGGCAAATTGGTCTTCAAGCTCGGCAGCTTTTATGCCGTCTTCTTCCGAAAAATCTGGCTTGGCATACAAAGCATCTTTCCTTTGCATTATATCCCAAAGCACCGAATGACCTTTCATAACAGCGTTTAACACAGTGTATTCGTCAAAAGCATAGTGGTCTTGACTTAGCACAGACAAACGCTCGCCAGCTCCCAAACTAACACTACCTCTGTTTGATTCTAATTCGCCAGATATTGCTTTTAAAAATGTTGATTTTCCTGCTCCATTAGCCCCTATCACTCCATAAATATTTCCTGCTGTAAATTTTATATTTACATCTTGAAACAATGGTTTCTTCCCAAACTGAATTGTTAAATCTGATACTGTAATCATTAAATATTAATCTTTAAAAATAAAAGTTTGCAAATGTACATTAATTAGTTGATGTGAACTAAAATTTCAACACTTAACTCTCTTGACTTTATAAACAAATTCTGGATAAACTATGCGGAGTTAATATCTTCAACAGCAAAACTACATTCGCATTATTAAACCGCTTTTTTACAATTTTAACTATTTTGCAATAGAACAATACAACATTTTTTATTACTTTTGAAAATAAATTTAAATTTGATGAAAATAACAAAAATTTTAGATAAAGAATTTATACCATACTTAAGTTCGGAAGAAATTCTTGTTAGAATCGAAGAAATAGCTAAACAATTAAACCACAGTTTAAAAGGGAAAGACCCTATTTTTATAGGAATACTTAACGGTTCATTTATGTTTGCTTCGGATTTATATAAAGAAATTACCGTACCAAGCCAAATAAGTTTCTTAAAACTAGCTTCGTATCAAGGAATTAGTTCAACAGAAAATATCAAAAAATTAATTGGTATAAACGAAGATATTACAAACAAAACCCTTGTTATTATTGAAGATATTGTTGATACAGGGAATACTTTAGACCATATTATCAAGCAATTGAAAAAATACGAACCTAAAGAAATAATTATTGTAACTCTTTTATTTAAACCCAAAGCATACAAAAAAAATTTTAAGATACATCATTACGCTTTTGAAATACCTAATAATTTTATTATTGGTTATGGTTTAGACTACAATGGTTATGGTAGAAATTTAAAAGATATTTTAATTCTAAAAAATCAACAAAATGAAAATAAATAAAAACATAATTATTTCTGCATTAATTGTTTTATTAATAATTTCGTCACTATGGTTTTTTAGTAATATAGTTATTTATATGATTATAGCTTACATTGTATCATTAATTGGTTCGCCTATAAACAAAATTTTAAAAAAAATACACATTGGTAAATTTTCTATACCAAACAGTTTAAATGCTTTTTTAACACTTCTTTCTGTGTGGATAATTTTCTTTACATTTTTTAGAATTTTTATACCAATAATTACAAACGAAGCTAAAACCTTATCGCAAATTAACCCGCAACACTTTGTTGATGTTTTTAAAGAACCAATATCAAGTATCGAAAATATTTTTTATAAACTTAACAATAGACAAACAGAATTATCGGTTTATATAAAAGAAAAAGCTCAAGTATTTTTAAACATTTCTGCTCTTTCAAGCTCTGTTTTATCAATAGGTTCAATTTTCAGCAAGCTTATAATTGGTTCATTTGCAGTTTCTTTTATTTCGTTTTTCTTTATAAAAGACAGTTATTTATTCTACCGAATAATTTTATTAATGATTCCCGACCAATACGACTCTAGGGTTAAACTTGCTATGATAAAATCTCAACGACTTTTAAGCCGTTATTTCATAGGTTTATTTATTGAAATATTGCTTGTTGCAACACTTGTAACAATTGGTATGTTAATTATAGGTTTAGAATTTCAACACGCTATAACAATAGGTCTTATTGCCGGATTATTTAATATTATTCCTTATGTTGGACCAATTATAGGTGCAATCTTTGGAATTATTATTGCCACAGCCGTAAACATAGATTTAGATTTATACACTAAACTTATACCTTTAATTGGTTATTCTGCTCTTGTTTTTGCCATTGTTCAATTATCTGATAATATTATATTTCAACCATTTATATATTCAAACTCGGTAAATGCCCACCCACTAGAAATTTTTATAATAATTCTTGCAGCAGGAAGTTTGGCAGGAATTGGAGGTATGATACTTGCAGTACCTGTTTATACAATTTTTAGAATTTTTGCAGGAACTTTCTTAACAAACTTTAAAGTAATAAACTCACTCACAAAACATCTTAATTAAATGAGATTACTAATAATACTAATATTTTTTTCTTTAACAGTTTTTTCGCAAGAAGCCGAAAAACAAGAATATTACATCGATAATCATTTACGTTACAACGATTACGTTTATAAAGACAGTATCTTATCCGTAAAAATTTTTAGAGATGGTTGGGAACTATCCTACCCTTTCATTAATTTAAACACAAACGACCAAGTTACACTTTTGTTTGATGATATTGGTCACGATGTTAGAGATTTTTCTTACAAAATAGTACATTGTACATCAGATTGGAAACCATCTGACCTAATGCCAATGGATTATTTAGCAAGTCAGACCTACGATATTATTACTGATTATAAATTCTCATTTAATACAGTTGTGAACTACACAAACTACAGAGTTACAATACCCAACGATAACATACAATTTACCATATCAGGAAATTATTTACTAATTGTTTACGAAGATGATAATGAAGAAAACCTTGTATTAACAGCTCGTTTCTCTGTATTTGAGCCAATTACAAATATTAAAGCAAATATTACAAAAGCAAATCAAATTGAGTTAAGAAAATTCAATCAGCAAGTAAATTTTATTGTTAATCTTAACAACATCAATCTAAACGATGCATATCAAGAAATTAAACCAATTGTTTTGCAAAATGGGTTTTGGTGTACGGCTGTTAGCAATATAAAGCCAAATTTTCAACGTGATAAAGATTTAGTTTACGATTATAATGATAAACTTTCTTTTCAGGCAGGTAACGAATTTAGAAATTTTGATATTAAAGATTTAAAATATCAATCACAATTTATAAAAGAAATAGTTTTTGAGAATCCTTTTTATCATATTAAACTTTACGATGACGAAGCACGACCGTTTAAAATATACTTTTCTGACCACGACCTAAATGGAGATTATCTAATAAAAACAAATTATCGTGAAGATAGCAACACCGAAGGCGATTATGTACATATTTACTTCACACTACCGTACGACGCACCATTGGTTGATGGAGATTTATACATCTTCGGACGATTATCTAACGGCAGATTTACTAAAGCTAATCGTATGATTTACAACTATCAGCGTAAAGCTTATCAACTAAGATTAATGTTAAAACAAGGTTACTACAACTACGAATATGTTTATCTTAAAGATAATGAAAAAAAACCCGATTTTGCATACATAGAAGGCAGTCATTGGGAAACAGAAAACGATTATCAAATATTAATTTATTTTCATGGTTTTTCTTCAAGATACGATAGACTTGTTGGCTACGAAACTTTTAACACACTTGAATAATGACAAAAAAAGAACGATACAAGTATATAATAGATTACTTTAAAAAAAATAAACCAATTGCCGAAACAGAGCTAAATTTCACAAACTCGTTTGAACTAATTGTAGCAGTTATACTTTCGGCACAATGCACCGATAAGCGAGTAAATGTAATAACTCCCGAAATATTTAAATATTACCCTAGCCCAAAAGAAATGGCTGAAACCGAAGTTTACGAAATTTTTGAGCTTATAAAATCGTGTTCTTATCCTAACAACAAAGCAAAGCATCTTTCGGGAATGGCAAAAATGTTGGTTTCAGAATTTAATTCTAAAATTCCTGATACTATGGAAAAATTAATTAAACTACCTGGGGTTGGCAGAAAAACAGCAAATGTTATTCTATCGGTAGCATTTAACAAACCTGCAATGGCTGTTGATACTCATGTTTTTAGAGTTTCGGAAAGATTGGGCTTAAGCACAAAGGCAAAAAATCCGTTAGAAACCGAAAAACAACTTGTGAAACACATTCCCCAAGAATTATTACCAATTGCTCATCACTGGCTAATTTTACACGGTAGATATGTATGCTTGGCTCGTAAACCAAAATGCCATGAATGTGAATTAACAAAATGGTGTAAATATAAAAACCTTAAAACCAACAAACTGTAGGAAATAATAGTAATAGAAATAAATCTTTGAATAATGAAAAAAGAATGACGAATGAAATTAAAGATTAGCAATAGAATTTTTAATTTTTAATTTTTAATTCTTAATTTTTAATTCTTAATTCTTAATTTTTAATTCTTAATTTTTAATTCTTAATTTTTAATTCTTAATTTTTAATTCTTAATTCTTAATTTACCAAAGTAGCCAAATTTGCAAGCTTTTAAATTAGTCAAATCGCAGATTTACCTACGTTGCTACTTCGTGGTGGCGGAACCCGATATGAGCTACACCGCCCAAATACTCACTGATTTTGTTATTTTTTATATGCATTATTGCCAGTAGTTTATGCTATTTCAAGATGAGAATTAGTATTAAAATCAATACTCATTTTAACTGATGCTTTCAAGGCAGCAAACACTTTCATAATAGTT
>Ga0256827_10001265_pt1 | contig 16113 bp, 17 predicted proteins | sample CV84metaG_FD_185977 | JGI IMG/M metagenome (GOLD analysis project Ga0256827, IMG submission 185977) | Hydrothermal vent microbial communities from East Pacific Rise, Pacific Ocean - CV84 | ecosystem: Environmental > Aquatic > Marine > Hydrothermal vents | place: Pacific Ocean: East Pacific Rise... | reverse complement strand
CTATAATCATACCCCTTGCGTTGTATCAAAAACCCTGATATGTAATCTGTCACTATAGCAGAAGTTATATTTCATACAAAATTCAAATACTGCTCTGTCATTCATCCTAATAGTGTCTCTGCTTTCTCCGACTGGCATACAAAAAACTTCCAATTTCGGTAATAGTGTTCTTATTTCATTGATCTCATCCAAGGCTGTACTATCTACCAATTTTTTATCAATTGTAAATTTTAAAAATGTCTCTTTGGAATGAGACTGTAAATTTTTTAAAGCTTGTTCAACTATACGCTTAGAGCTAGGCTCACCAGAGTTGGCAAGCTTAAGTGAAAGAGCAAATATACAAGATCGATACGCAGGAAATTTCTCAAAATCTATTACTACTGTACCATTGGTTTCAAAGGTGATCTGTATTCCCTCTTTTACTAACCAAGTGACTACTTCATAAAATGTTTTGTCTGCATGATACATGAGTGGTTCACCACCGGTAATAACCATATGAGGCTTATATCCTATTTTATCAAACTCATTTTTAAGTGTTCTGATCAACTTTTCAGAATCATCAATCTTTATCCATGATTTAGCAAAGTAACTATCGACAGCAAAGTATGTATCACAGCCCAAGCGTAGTTCACCCTCTACTTCATAGCTTGCACCAAATCCAGGACAAGAAAGATTACACCCTCCTGTTCTTAAAAAGTAAGAAGGTACACCCGCATACTTACCTTCACCCTGAATAGAAAAGAATTGTTCAGTTAAATAAAACATTATCCGCCGGTTTCATAAAAAGCTCTTGTGGAAATATCCTCTTCATTAGGGTTATCTTCACTCCAGCGATTCTCTTTTGGCTTGTCTTTCAATACTTGTGCCAATACTTGGCTTGCAGCCTCGATATCACCTTCTTTTACAGCCTTGGCAATACTCATTGCCTCATCAAAATAGAGACAGGGAATAAGATTACCTTCTGCCGTCAGTCTAATACGGTTACAGTTTTCACAGAAGTCATGTTTATGCGGGTCTATGAGTCCAAACTCATAACCATCTTCCAATTTATAATTGAATGATGGACTTGCACCTTCTCGTCCTAGTGCATGAATAGTATGACCCTCTTTTACTTTTTCAAGAATCTCTCTGCCATGCATTCCTTTAAGTGACTCTGTTGCATGACGATTCTCCATATATTCAATAAAACGTACTTTGATATGTCTCTCTTTACAGTAATCCATTATATCCAGGATTTCGTCATCATTAATACCTTTGAGTGGTACCATATTGATCTTCACTCCCAAACCAACTTCAAGTGCTTTGTCGATTCCTTTTAAAACTTGGGTCAAAACATCTTTTTGTGCAATTTGATGTGCTACTTCAGGTTTGAGTGAATCCAAAGAGATATTTAGTCTTTTAAGTCCTGCATCTTTTAGTCTCTGTGCAGTTTTAGGTAGAAGATAGGCATTAGTGGTCAATGCAAGGTCAATATCCGGTTTATAATCATGGATCATTTTAATAAAAGTATCCAAATCTTCTCTTAGTAATGGTTCACCGCCGGTAATACGAATCTTGTTCACACCTTCATCCATTGCCACTTTCATAAACAAAAACAGTTCCTCAAAAGAAAGTAAATTTTCTTTAGGTACCCATGAAAAAGGCTTTTCCGGCATACAGTATTGGCATCTGAAATTACAACGTTCTGTAACTGAAACTCTCAAGTAATCAACGGTTCTACCGTGTCCATCTATTAGCATAGTATTATTCCATAATTAATTTTGCTTAGAGTATCGAAATGTATATAAAAAGATGATGATGTGTATCAATAAAGTAGAAAATAAGTGTAAAAAGTAGAATACAGAAAAGAAGCGCGGGAAATCCCACACTTCCTTAGAGGTTATCACTAATTAGTGGTGACCTTTCCACATAGATTTTTTCCATAGGAATGCCAAACCTGTAAAGATAAAGAAGAAAAGTAATACTTTTGGTCCTAAATCTTCTCTAGCCGTTTTAGAAGGATCTCCGATCTCTTCAAGATATGTTTTTACTTTTTCATACCCTTCATGAGACAGACCAACTCTAGGCATAGATGTACCAAGAAGCTGTGACTGTGGATTCTCCACAAAAGTTTCAAGGAAATGCTCAGATCTAGCTCTAATGATGATAGAAAGATCTGGTGGCAATTTGCCCATATATGCTTTTACAAGGTTTTGCTCATCAATCACTTTAATCTTATGTGCAAGTTCATCTTTTTTATACTTGAACTTCGGTGTATCACCTAATTGAGTTGTTTTTGCATAACGCATAGCGTGACATCTCCCACAAGCATCTGAAAACGCCTCTTTAGTTGTCATCTCACCAGCTTTTTTAGTCTTAAGATATGCAACTACATCAGCGATCTGCTGATCATCTGCCATCATTGCTTTAATTGAACCCATTGGATGCGTCATTGTATCTTTATACTTATGATCTACATTGGATGCCATTGCTGGATCTTTTAGTAGTGCAATAAGATAATTTTTATCATACAATGCACCTGCATGCTCAAGACTTGGAGGAATGACACCACCCATATTAGGTGCACCTTCCATGTGACAGCCCATACATGTTGCAAAAGCAGCTTCACCATTCGCTGCATTGCCTTTAAGTTTAGCTACTTTATCTACACTAGCCCAAAATTCCTTTTTGGCTTTAACTTTGTCTTCTTTTTTTGCTGCTTCTGCTTCTTCTATATCAGCTGTACCATTATATACAAAGTCCTGTCCCTCTACATGTTTATGCATTTGAGAGTGTGCAAACGGCTCAACTCCCCAATACAATACTAGAGTAAAGATTGCTACGATTCCAAATATTTTTAATTCTTTCATTCTCTACTCCTTACAGTTTTTTTTCTAATTTAGTGATGATTGGCAATGCTATCCATAATACAAAGAATAGAACAGCTGAAACCAGACCGATATTTGCAAACAATGCATCTGTTGGAGGCAGTTTACCCATAAATGTCAATGAGATCATATCTAATAACATCAACCAGAACCAATATTTGAATAATCCTCTTCTGCTTGCCGGAGCAACATTTGGACTTCTATCCAAGAATGGAAGCATAAAGAATATCACTTGGGCTACAGCAAATGCAATTAAACCAAGATCTTTCGAGAATGGTCTAAGAATTTCATACGACCATAAAAAATACCACTCAGGATAAATGTGTGCCGGTGTTTTAAGACCATCTGCCGGGTCAAAGTTCACTGGATCCATTGCAAATTCAAAGTGGTAGAATACCAAATAAAAGAATAGAATGAAATAGACACCCATGACCAATACATCTTTAGACAAGAATACTGGAGAGAATGGAATTACTTTAGACTCTTTTACTTTTCCTGCTTTGTAAAGCTCTGCAGCTTCTGCAAAATCAAATTCTTCTCCATCCTGGTTATTAACATGTGGAATTCTCAATGTACCGAAGTGAAGTACAATAAGACCAATGATCGCTAACGGGATTAGTAATACATGCAACATAAAGAATCTAGTCAAGAATGCATCTGCAGGAACATAATCTCCTCTGATCCATTCAACAAGTCCATATGCTTCAAGAGAACCACCTGAGAATAAGTTAGTAATAACCATACCTGCCCAATAAGACATTTGTCCCCATGGTAACATATATCCTGAGAACGCTTCTGCTGAGAATGCAACAAAAAGTCCCATACCAGATAACCAGATAAGTTCTCTACCTTTTTTATATGAACCATAGTAGATACCTGTAAACATATGAATATAGATGATCAGGAATACTAATGATGCACCTACACCGTGAATATGTCTCCATAACCAACCATATCCAACTTCACTCATAATAGTATAGTTTACAGAATCAAATGCCAAATTTGTATCCGGCTTATAATACATAAGCAAGAAAATACCACTTACAAGCAGAATACCAAATGTTGCTGCCAATACCATACCCATTGCCCAAAGAAAATTGATATTTTTTGGAATCCAATATTCTGTTTGCATTACTTTTTTAAGGGTTTCTACTGCAAGTCTCTGGTCGAGCCACTCACCAATACTATTTGCTTTTTCAAAATGTGCCATGCTCTTCCTCCTATACCGTTAGACCGGCGTCTAGCATTTTTTTATACTCAGGACCGGCTTCTCCAAGTACAAGCTTTGTTCCATCAATTTTAAACGGTGGTATCTCCAATGGACTTGGTGGAGGACCAAATATTTGGTGTCCACTCGCATCAAATTCACCACCATGACATGCACATTTGAATTTTTTATCATCTGCAATATAAGCAGGGATACATCCAAGGTGCGTACATAGACCAATAGAAACATGGAATCTGTCAGAACCTACAATAACATCTCTAGGATCTGCTTTCATATCTTTTGTTTTTTTCAGGACAAAGATAGGTTTACCTCTCCATTTTTCTACATTCAACACATTTGGTTGTGCTCCACTTAGGTCAACTGTTGTAAAACCAGCTGCTTTAACACTTGGCAACGGATCCCAAGAGCGTTTCATTGCATAAAGTGCACCGATACCGCCCAAAGCAGTAAAACCACCTAGTGCCATACCCATAAAGTCTCTTCGACCTTGTACGTTTTTAGCCATATTCATTCCTTCCTTTAATAAAATTTTTAATGCCTTATTATATACTACTTCTAGTTAAAAAGAATTGACCTATATCAAAATGAAAACATGATGAGAGCATTCGTTACCTAATGTAAATTAAGATAAAAAATATCCTAATTAAATTATAATAGAGATCGTATTTTCTCTTCATTAAACTGTTTTATTATATTTTCTGTAACAGATATTTCTTCATTTATATACTTTGTGACAGCTTCAGTATCAAAACCTTTAACAATATTTATACCATTTTCATTTAACAGTTCAATAGGGTATAGTCCATTATTTGACAAATCCAGATAAATCACTTTTGCCCCACTCACTTTAGCTTCAAGAGCAGTTTGTGCAGAAGCAGTTACAATACAACTACTGCTTTTAATAAGATCTGCATACTCTTCTGCTTCATACAGTATAGAAAAAAGTTTTGCCAGATCATCTTCATATTTTACAAAAAAGTAATTCCCAAGAAGGAGTTCCATATTAAGTGTTTTAAAAAATCCTTCATTGCTTAAGATCATTTTATCGTAGTCGGCATCACTTAAAAAGAAAAGTATACGTTCTTCTTTTGCACATGCTTCAAAATAAATATCATCTACAATGACTGCATCTACACAATCATCATTTTTACATCCAGGTTTCAATAATATTTCACCATGCACAGATGCATCAGAACTATCATGCGCAAAACGCCAGACATTTTTAAAATCTGCACAATATTTTACAAGTCTTCCATGATCATCTTCAGGAGAATCAATGATAATACTGTTTCCCGCTTCTGCAATAGCATCAATATCCTGTACGGTCTCTACAGTCACGTACTCCTTTACTCCTAAATCTTTTGCAGCCAGTCCTGCACGAAAATCATTGACCAAAAGTTGTGTCTCAACACCATTGGATGCAAGGCGCTTAAGTAGGGCTGCACCTCTTCTGACTCTTTCAAGCCCTATTTTATGTCCTGAGTTCGCATAATAATATAACATTGGATTTCCTTTTGGATTTTCTATTTTTTACTTTTGTTTCTTTGTGCCATTTTAATATGCACATGAATGATCTCGAGTGCTGCAGGTGTCACACCGGATATCTGTGATGCAGTAAACAATGTAGGTGGTGTCGCTGTTTCCAGTTTTTCAACTATTTCATTACTTAATCCTGAAATATTTTTATAGACAAATCCTTGCGGGATCTTTATCTTAAGCATATCATCCATTTTAAGTATCTGCTGTTGCTGCTTCTCTATGTAGCGGGAATATTTTGCTTCAACAAGTATCTGTTCCATGACCTCATCATTATATCTATCAAAATCCGGTAAAAGTGTCACTAATTTTTCTCTGTTAAAATCTCCACGTCCTATAACATCCATCCAATACGTTCTATCATTAATCTTTACTGCACCTATAGATTCTAATTTTGCTAAAAAATCTTTGGTCGGTGTCACATGATTTACTCTGAGATAATCCAATGCTTCATCCAAATTTCTCTTTTTTTCTTCAAACTGTGTCATATAGTCATCATCTAAAAGTCCAAGTTCCTTACCATACTGTGAAAGTCTCATATCTGCATTATCTTCACGTAGAAGCAATCTATACTCTGCACGGGAAGTGAACATTCTATAGGGCTCTTTAGTACCTTTGGTCACAAGATCATCTATAAGTACACCTATATACGCTTCATCACGTCTAAGGATGAACGGCTCTTTACCCTGTATATTCAGTGCAGCATTGATTCCTGCCATAAGCCCCTGTGCTGCAGCTTCTTCATAACCTGTAGTACCATTTATCTGTCCGGCACAATAGAGTCCTGTGACTTTTTTAGTTTCCAATGTATGCTTCAGATCCGTAGGCTGAACATAATCATACTCTATTGCATAACCATAACGTACTATTTTCGCATTCTCCATGCCTTCAACAGAACGTACCATATCTAATTGTACATCGATCGGTAGTGAGGTACTCATCCCGTTAATATAATACTCCGTCTCATCAGTGGTTTGAGGTTCTACAAAGATCTGATGTCTCGGTCTGTCCCTAAAACGGTTGATCTTGTCTTCAATACTTGGACAGTAACGAGGTCCTACCCCATCGATCTGCCCGGAAAAAAGCGGTGCTCTGTAAAAATTACTCTCAATAATCTCATGTGTGGTTTCATTGGTATAGGTAACATAACACGGTAACTGCTTGGGATTAAAAGTTTTTTTATCGGTACGAAATGAAAATGGAGGTGGAGGTGTATCTCCAGGCTGAACTTCCATCACTGAAATATCAACCGATTTTGCATCAATCCTTGCACAGGTACCTGTTTTAAGACGTCCAATAGTAAGCCCCAAATCTTTAAGATATTCTGCCAACTCTACTGAAGCGAATTCTCCCTGTCTTCCTGCAGTTTGCTGCTTATCTCCAATATGTATAAGCCCATTAAGGAATGTTCCTGCCGTAATGATTACTTTTGATGCAGTATATCTGTTTCCTAGCTCTGTGGTCACACCTTTTACTTCACCCTCTTCCACTATCAGACCGTCAGCGATCTCCTGTTTTACATCCAAATTTTCAGTATTGAGTACAACATTACGCATATAGATACGATAGGCATCCATATCTATCTGTGCACGTGTTCCTCTTACCGCCGGACCTTTAGAGGCATTCAGTGTACGGAACTGTATACCTGTTTTATCGGTACACAGACCCATCTCTCCACCCAGTGCATCAACCTCTCTTACCAGGTGACCTTTGGCAAGTCCACCTATAGCAGGGTTGCATGAAGAGGCCCCTATCTGCTCTACAAGTATCGTGATCATCAGTGTTTTTACACCCATACGTGCAGAAGCCAAAGAAGCCTCTATCCCTGCATGTCCACCACCAATTACAATTATGTCATAATTCATTTTTAAAACCTTGATCTAAAATCTCTTTAAAACGGTGGATCAATCCACCCTACATGTCACGAAAATAAATTTTCGCTATAATTATCGAATTATATCCAAATAAATTGAGGTACTATGTTTACAGGTCTTATCCGTGAAATCGCTGAAGTCAAAAGCTACAAAAACAATATTTTAAGTATCAAATCAAAACATAAAGCTAATCTGGGGGATTCCATTGCTGTCAATGGTGTTTGTTTAACTGTCATCAAAGTAAATTCTGACGGCTTTGACTTGGAACTTGCAGATGAAACTCGTTCCATTATTGATGAGAGTAAGATCTCAGGTAAAGTACATATAGAACCCGCCATGATGATGAACGACCGTTTTGAAGGACATATTGTACAGGGACATGTCGATTGCGTGGGCACGGTGTCACAGATCACAAAAAGAGAGAACGGAACTGATTTCATCATCAAAGTAGATAAAAAGTACATTCCACATATCATTCCAAAAGGTTCCATCACCATAGATGGTATCTCTTTAACTGTCAATGATGTCTATTTTGACAGTTTTCGTATCACCATTATTCCGCATACTCTGAAAAATACATTGATAAAAAATTACAAGGTTGGAACCAAACTCAATATAGAAACTGATGTTTTTGCCAGATACATTGACCATATCTTAGCCCATAGATCTACGAAAAAATCTATGGGATGGAATGAGATTGATAGTATGCAAATGAGCTTTTAATAAGAGATTATATACATATACTTCGAGCCTTTCGGCGTTAAAATTATTGTATGCCATCTGTCTTCATGATGGGTAATTACCTGCCCTACAAGTAATCTTTGTCTTTCATACTTCTGGCGGTAGGATTTCTCACTTTCTTTAATTCCATATCAATATATTCCAGACTATCAAGCATTTTCAAAGAAGCAACTGTAGAATAACGCATTCTTTCTGCTCTATGTACAAAAAGCAGAAAATCATTTTCATAAAGACCTAAACGTATGGCTGCTGCTATAGAATAAGTTGTTAATATAGCATCTTCTTTACAGATAGCTCTAATATCTTTAAAATATTCTGTTGTCCAAAGAAGAGGATTATGCGCAGGACTGAAAGCATCTTGATAGACAATATCTATCTTCTCTTTTATTTTAGGGATACTTTTTCTGGCATCTCCAAGTAAAATTTCTATTTTAAATTGTTCATCTTCATAAAACAGATCATTACTGACAGCATCAATTATGTGTTTGATCTCATTAAATTCTGATGGGTAATCAAAACTTTTTAAGGAGTGGATAAGTCCTTCATCAAATTCGGGAGAGAGTATATGTACTTTTGCAGTAATTTTTTGTTTTTTAATATAGTATAGTGTTGCAAAAGTATTGTAACCCAAACCAAAACATATATCTAGAATAGTAAGTTGTTGTTTTTGTTTTTTAATAGTAAAAGCAGGCTTAACATGTTTTTCCAAACTTTCATGTAAAGCACCGTCTTTTGTAGAATGGTAAGGTTCATCAAACTCTTTTGAGTAAAGGGTATTGGTTCCATCTTCACAGAGAACTAATTCTTTTTGCTTTCTCAGGCTTTCATTATACATGGAGAACGTGTGCTTAGAGCCCGATCTCATCTAATTCTTTAAATTTAAAGGCTTCCATGATCTCTTCAATAGTTTCTTCTTCTCTTACACAAAGAACCATCATACCCTCATTCATAAAATCCATATAGTTTTCATATTTATTGATCAAAATAGCAAAATCTACCCACTCTTCATCGCATGATTCACGAGTTTCAAAGAAATGAACAGATTTAGTTTCACCCTCATCAAAATTTATTAGTGCCCACTGCTTTGCTTCATATTGCGGAACTACTTTTGAAGCTTTTGCATCATTCCCATCTACCGGGATCCAAATCAGCATATTAAAGTCCCTTGAGTATTTTTTTGCTTAGTTTCAACTCTTCATTATTCATTATACCAATACCTCTGTCTAAAACTTTTTGTGCAATCTCTTTTGCTTCTTTCAAAGAGTGCATTTTATAGGTTCCACACTGGTATTTATTAAGTTCCGGAATATCTTTTTGTTTTTTCACAGCAAGAACATCTTTCATAGATTCTTTCCAAGCTTTAGCTACTTTTTTTGCAGAGGGGGTACCAAGTAGAGACATGTAAAAACCTGTACGGCACCCCATAGGAGAAATATCAATAATTTCTACTTTTTTTGAATTTAAATGATCTCTCATGAATCCTGCAAAAAGGTGTTCAAAAGTATGAATCCCTTTTTCTGTTAATATCTCTTTGTTCGGTACACAAAAACGAAGATCAAATACTGTAATGTCATCTCCACTTGGAGTACTCATCTTTTTTGCAACTCTCACTGCAGGTGCGATCATCTTTGTATGGTCTACTGTAAAACTGTCTAATAAGGGCATAAATAATTTCCTTCTAATTTTTTCAAATTATAACGAAATTAGTGAATAGTGAATAGTGAATAGTGAATAGTTTTGAAAAAATTGTGTCTCGTGTGTAAGATTTTGTGTTAATTTGCTGTAGATTTGGTCTAATGGTGTGAGTAGAGTAAGAGAGCATACGTGTTAGTATGCGACCGAATGGAACGAAGCCATTCGATCAAAGATGCAGTAAAGTAACTCAAAAAATTATATACGAGCTTCTTCACGTCTTTGTAACATTTCCCAATTTTTATCAATATCTGACTGGATACGTTCAATAACATGTTTATTTTCAGGCTTGAATAAATGCTTATAACGCCCTTGCGCCCCAAGGTAGTCTTCAACTTTAAGAACATTTTTTGGTCTATAAAGAATATTAAGTTCGTGTGAGTCAATAATCTCATAGACCGGGAACATTAATGTATCTGTTGCAAGATCTGTTAAAAGAATTGTATCTTTTGGATCAAATTTCCACTCTGTTGTACATGGAGAAACTGTGTTAATGAAACATGGTCCCTCAGTCTCTAGTGCTTTTTGGAAACCTTTAGCCATTGATTTCCATTTATTTGGTGCTAACTGTGCAACATAAGGTGAACCATGTGCTGCCATAATAGATACAATGTCTTTTTTCTTTTGCTGCTTACCATAGGAGTGGCTACCAGCCTGAGCTGTTGATGTATGTGCACCTATTGGTGTTGCTGAAGATCTCTGTCCACCTGTATTTGCATAGTTTTCATTGTCTAAACAAATATATGTGAAGTCATGACCTCTCTCCATAGCTCCTGAAAGCCATTGGAAACCGATATCATATGTAGAACCGTCACCACCAAACGCAACAAATTTTACTGGGGCATCATTGTCAGGAAGAGTACCTTTTTTCTTTCTTACTTTATGCATAACTTCTGCACCGGTAACTGCTGTTGCCGCATTTTCAAAACCAATGTGAATCCAAGATGTATCCCATGATGTAAATGGATATACAGCGGTAGACACTTCAAGACAACCTGTATTTGATGAAATTACGAGGTTGTCATCTGTACAGTTCATAAGCTCTCTAACGATCATAGAGTGAGCACATCCAGGACAGAGAGTATGCGCACCCTCAAATCTGTCATTGTTTGTTGAAAACTCTTTTAAGTTTTTTATTGATGTAATTGCCATCTATTAACCCCTTTTTGTCTGAAAAAATCCAAGGTGTGGACCTCTAAGTCCAGAAAACTGTTGGATATCTGTTGTAATATGACCAGCATCCGCATGCGCCTGCTGCTCTTTAAAAATTCTTTTTGCTTCATCTATTGAGAAGTCACGTCCACCAAGACCATAAATAAAGTTAGTAACCAGTGGTCTGCTCTCTGTAGTATAAAGTGCTGCAGATACTTCGTTAAAGAATGCACCCATTGCTCCACCTGGAGATGAACGGTCAGTAACAGCTACTGCTTTTGCACCTTCCAATGCTTCTCTTACCTGATCAAAAGGGAAAGGTCTGAAACATCTAACAGCTACCACACCTGCTTTAATACCCTCTTCATCTCTAAGCTGTTGAGCAGCTACTCTTGCAGTTTCAACTGTCGTTCCAAGTGCGACAATAGCTACATCAGCATCTTCCATTAAATAAGATTCAACTCTATTATACTTTCTACCTGTAAGCTTTTCAAATTCAGCATAAACATCGTCAATAACCGGACGAGAATCCATCAATGCTTTATGTTGTTTAATTTTATGTTCAAAATGCCAGTCAGACTCTGTCTGTGCACCATAAGTTACAGGACGAGAGAAGTCAAGCATATCATCTACAGGTACCATTTTACCAACAAATTCAGAAGCTACTTCATCTGCTAAAGGATAAACATTTTGTGCTGTATGTGATGTAGTAAAACCATCTTGATGCATCATAACAGGAAGTCTTACAGAGTGATTTTCCGCAATTTTAAATGCACAAAGTGTAAGGTCATACGCTTCTTGAGCATTAAATGCATCCATTTGAATCCAACCTGAATCACGCCCAAGATACATATCTGCATGGTCACCACTTACATTAAGAGGAGAAGCTAATGCTCTGTTAACTACATTTAGTACTATTGGAAGTCTCATACCAGATGCCTGATAAAGTACTTCTGCCATCAATGCAAACCCCTGTGAAGATGTTGCTGTTGCAACACGCCCACCAGCAGCAGATGCACCAACACAACCAGACATTGCAGCATGTTCAGACTCAACCATAACAAACTCACCATCTACATAACCATTTGCAACGTATGCACCATAGTTCTCAACAATAGGCGTAGAAGGCGTAATAGGGTACGCAGCAACAACGTCAACCTGTGCTTGTCTTAATGCCTGAGAAGCGGCAAAGTTACCATCCCAAACTTCTCTCTCATTTAAATCATATTTTTCTGCCATTACAGTTCCTTACTTCTCTTTTTTCTTTTTCTCAGGCCAGTTAGAAAGTGCCTCATCTAACGCTGTCTGCTCACTAAACATAATAAGTGATTTTGGGTTTGTAGGACATACTTCCGCACAAACTGCACACCCTTTACAGTGATCATAATCTATACCCAACATTTGTTTGTCTCTTGATAAGATAGATGTATCTGGACACCATATCCAACAGTTTTGACAATCAATACATGCATCTATGTTAAATACCGGTTTGTCCACACGCCATGATGCTACCGTAGCAGTATAAGAGTTAAAGTCAGAGTACATTCTTTCTTCTGATTTTTGATTTACAACCTCTGTTGCATCCCCCTCAAACGAAGTAAGAATAGTTCCCTGCGTTATATCATCCCAACCAACAAGTCCACTTGCATTTCCAAGTTGACTCTGTCCTCTATTGTCATTTGCCAATAAATTTAAATCTTGCATTTTATTTCCTCTCTACTTAACTTCGTTGTATGCTCTAGTAATAGCATCCATATTAGCATCAATAATTTTTTGTGGAAACTTCTTGAGTACTCTTTTCATATTTTCAAGGAAATAATCAAGTTCAAACATACCTGACTTTTTAACAAATGCACCAAGCATAGGTGAATTTGGCATTGAACGTCCAATAGTATCTAAAGAGATTTGAACACAATCAAGTGTAAAAACTCTATCTTCTTTACCTTGAAGCTCAGGAATACCTGCAATCAACTCCTCTTTACTAAGATGCGTAGTAATAATATATTTTGTATTTTCAGCTTCATTTTCAGTAATATTATCTGAAAATGCCAATGCAGGGTCAATCACCAAGACAAAATCAGGATGCATAAATTTTGCATGGTTAAAAATCTGCTCATCAGAGATTCTGTTATAGGCTCTAAGTGCTGCACCCCTCTTTGCAGAACCATAAAGTGCAAAAGCCTGCACTTCTTTCCCTGTAGTCGCAACAACATCGCCTAAGCCTTTAGCACCAGATACAGCACCTTGACCAGCACGAGAGTGCCATCTAATTTCTACCATAATTTCTCCTATCAAATTTATTGTATTACGCTTATTGTAATGCCCACACTCTTAAATCATGTTGAAATTATAATATTTTTAAGTCTCTGCTATTTGTTTGCTATAAATGTGACGGCATCAAATGCATTCTGATAAATATTATCACTGCATTTTTCCAATATTTTTTTACTTGCATATCCGCAGGTAACTGCGACTCTACCAACATTTGCAGACTTTGCTGCCATCATATCCATACAAGTATCCCCTACCATCCAAATGTTATCTGTAACAGTTGGTAACTTTGCCAAAGCTTTTTGTATAGGTTCTGGATCCGGTTTAGGATGTGTCACATCTTCTCTGCCTATAAGTACTGAAAAGTGTTCCATTAGTCCCATATGCTCAAGCAATGCTATGGAGTATTTTGCTGTTTTGGTTGTAACCACACCCAAAGTAGCAAAGGCTGCAGCAAATTCTACTGCCTCTCTTGCTTGTGGCAACAACACGGTCTTTGCACAGGAAATTTTACGATAATGCATTTTATATGCCTTCACATACTCCCCTATATACTCTTCCTCTACACCAAGTGTTGCGAACATTGCATCCAAAGGATGTCCAACTTCAGCTTCTATCAGTTCACTTCCGGGTACTTCTTTTTCAAATGTTTTAAAAGCAACTCCAAAACTTTCAAGTATCGCTTCTGTTGAATCTATAAGTGTGCCGTCCAGGTCAAACAGTATTATCATTTTTCTCTCTTTTACATTGGTAATTTTGGTGCAGATCTTAACAGTTTCTGTGTATATTCATGTTGAGGATCCTGCATCACACTTTCTGTAGATCCCTGCTCAACAATCTTTCCCTCTTTCATCACTGCAACCTCATCAGAAATAATAGGGACAATGGAGAGATCATGCGTAATGAACAGATAGGACACTCCAGATTCTTCCTGCAGTTTTCTCAGCAGTTTAAGTACCTGTGCACGAACAGAAACATCGAGTGCAGAAGTAGGCTCGTCACAAATAATCAGTTCAGGATTCACTGCCAATGCTCTGGCAATTCCTATACGCTGTCTCTGACCCCCCGAAAATTCATGTGGATAACGCCCAAAATGTTCTGCTTCAAGTTCAACTTTAAGAAGTAATGCTTCAATATATGCATCCTGTTCACTTCTATTTTTTGGGCCAACATCCAAACTTACCATACCCTCACGAATGATATTTCCTATGGTCATACGTGGATTCAATGCAGAAAAAGGGTCTTGAAACACGATCTGTATTTTACGTCTATAAGGTTTTAACTCTCGCTCACTCAGCGTAGAAAGATCTCTATTTTCAAATTTTACACTTCCTTCTGTAATATCTACCAAAGAGAGTATCGCTTGCCCTATGGTACTTTTACCCGATCCCGATTCACCTACAAGTGCAAGTGTTTTGCCTCTTGGTATGGAAAGTGTCACTCCATCCACTGCTTTTACATACCCTACTGTTCTTTGAAAAAAACCTTTTTTAACAGGAAAATGGACTTTTAAATTCTCTACTTCAAGCAGTTTCTCTGTTTTTTTATCTGTTGTTCTCTCTTCTTTTCTCTGCATAGCATCTCTAAGCAGACTTTTCGTATAGGAATGTTGAGGGTTTGCAAAAAATTCTTTGCACTCTGCCTGCTCCAGAATTTCACCCTCTTTCATCACTGCAACACTGTCTGCCATTTGTGAAACTACTGCCATATCATGGGTAATAAAAAGTATGGAAAGGTCTCTTGTATCTCTTATTTTTTTGAGCAGTTCCAGGACCTGTGCCTGTATGGTCACATCAAGTGCTGTTGTCGGTTCATCTGCTATGAGCAAATCCGGTTCACACGCCAGGGCTATTGCTATCATGACCCTTTGTTTCTGCCCTCCTGAAAGTTGATGCGGATACCAATAATATCTCTCTTCAGGATCTTTAAGTGCAACTTCTTCAAAAAGAGAAATAACTTTTTTCTTGACTGCCTCATTTTTCAAACCTAAATGAATTTTCAGTACTTCTGCAACCTGTGCACCTACTGTCATAACAGGATTCAGTGCAGACATTGGTTCCTGAAAGATCATAGCAATAGATTTACCACGGATCTTCTGCATCTCATATTCAGGAAGGGTGAACAGAGATCTCTTTTTTAATTTTATATCTCCGGAACTTACAGATATAACATCAGGAAGCAGTCGCATAATAGCTAAGGAAGTGAGGGATTTACCAGATCCGGATTCACCCACCAGTGCAAAGATCTCACCTTGTTTAATCTCAAAACTGATCTCTTTTAAGAGTTTATCTTTACCTATTGCAAGACCAAGATTTTTCACACTTAAGATACTGCTCATGATTTATTCCTCGGATCTAAAACAGTTTGAATACGATCAGATAAAAGATTTGCTGCCAGAACCAAAATAAACATAAAAACAAAAGCAGAGAAAAGTGACCACCATACCATTGGTTCTCTTGCCATTTCCAGTCTTGCCTGATTGATCATGTTCCCCCAACTATGCATCGTTGGGTCTACCCCTACCCCCACATAAGAGAGTACCGCTTCAGCAAGTACCAGACCGGAGAAATCCAAGACCACCGAAATAAGAATAATATGCATAAGATTTGGAATAATATGACGACGGATGATCGTTAGTTTCCCCACACCAAATGCTTTGGCCGCTGTTACAAATTCTATTTGGGATATCTTCAGTGTCTCTGCACGGAGTAGTCTGCACAAACCTGTCCATGATGTGATCCCAAGTATCAAT